>Ga0154000_1000161_pt1 | contig 19410 bp, 30 predicted proteins | sample TSNC084MetaG_FD_104674 | JGI IMG/M metagenome (GOLD analysis project Ga0154000, IMG submission 104674) | Attine ant fungus gardens microbial communities from North Carolina, USA - TSNC084 MetaG | ecosystem: Host-associated > Fungi > Mycelium > Unclassified | place: USA: North Carolina, Lumber... | reverse complement strand
ATGTTGAATGAGAAGAACGTGAGCTTCAATGCAAGAAACAATCGGGGTCAGTCTACTGTAATCGATTAGTGGTTAGACGTATCTCACCTATAGTTGTCGTATGTCAATCGACGTAGAGAAGATTCGAAGCCAGCCATCGGAAACGAGCCCGTAGAGAAATCTAAGGAGAAGAGCAAAACGAAGCCTCAGCAGTTCAATAGATAGTGAAATGTAACCCAAAAATCCAATATGATATCGCGGTCTATTCATGTTAACGAGTACACAAATTCGGTACGTCTATCAAGGTTAATGCAACGCTGAAATAAACGCAGTCTAGGGGATGGTCAGAAAAGAATGGGGCTCGGCGCCATGTCGGGCTGTGGCACTATTGTGAGAGCGAATAATGTCGTACAGCACTGAGGCGCTGTTACAGGTGCTGTAGTATTAACAGTAGACACCGGGTGGAAATTGAGTTCGATCAAAGAACCAGAACGAAGCAGAGAGATCTTCTTGGCGAGACGTTCACAATTCCGAATCTCTCAGTCAGTTCGATAATGAGTGGGTAGAGAACAAACAGTTCAGAAACTAGTCAATCGGATCGATTTCGAAAGGCAGCTGATACGGCCACAATTCTATAGGGGAAACTCAAGTTAAGAATCCAAACAGTAATCTCATCAGCCACAGCCATTGTCCTTGGCAGTTCGCATTTTGTCCAACGCAGGCTGCCTTCGAAAGTAGGGGCATAAACCAGATTCCAAATAGACGTGATTCGAATTCTCCACTGATATGACGACCCATCAAGTGACGTAACCACATGTCCGACTTTCAAACAACCCAACCAGCGCGACAGCAAATTTCTCCCAATAGGCTCACTTCGCCCACGGATACACTCGCAACATGGTCTTGGGCTTCGGCTGCTCTGTGAAACTTTTCAATCGAACTGATTCTGAGTCTGAGATTTACCCATCTATTCTACAGACTACTGGTGTTGGCTTCATGTCTGGTTTTTTTCCCTCGCTTTTTGCTCTTCATCTCGGAACCAGCTTGGGGATATCGAAGCTCGCTCACTGCCCTTGAATCATTTCTTGCTCTTCACTTTGGTATATGGTTGAGTGCCATCGCACTGGCCCTCGTGCTAAATGCAAGTGCTCGAAATTTCGAACTATACGTCGCTAATAAAGGCTTATGCAGATCCCTTCTACCCCTCAGTCTGTGCCTTTGGTCCAACCATTGACACAACCGTATCAACCCCTTCTCGGACCCCTCACCGCTGCTGCTAGTCTTTCCGCGTTTTTGGCGTGGAATACGACGTCAGTTGGGTCACTTGCTTTGGCCATGTTCATTGTTTCCTTCATTGTTGGAGTATGGGGATTGTGGGCAGTATGTTGATTCTCTTGACACAGATACTGTGTTCTAGCTCACACGACAATGTAGATCATGTTCGCAGGAACGATGTTTGTGTCTAAGACGACAAACTCTGATAAGCACACTTCCAGCTTTATATTCAACAATGTATCAGCTGCTTCAAACATCAAGAAGAGGTGGGGGAAGCAGGATAGATAGTTCTAAATGATGATACAATAAGATTTTGTTAGGCGTCTTTGGAATTGCAGCTATCGAGGGTTGCATCTATCTTACATGTACACCTACTCTGCATATTAATTCTACATGTCACTCCGGGCAGTGGCCTACTTACAACAATATTTAATAATTTTTATCGTGCCCCACCCATTCCCCCACCCATTCCTATCATTTTCATCATGTCTGCAATACCTGGCATGCCACCCAAGTTTCCCAGACCACCTCGTCCGCCACCCATTTGAGCCATCATGCCTGATATCAATGAGTTAAATTGTCAACGAGAGTTTATAAACGTACGCTGCATCTCTTCTACATCCAGTTGATCACCACCTTGTCCTTGCATCATGGCTTTCATCATCTCTTGCATACTACCGCCATTTCTGAGCTGCCGTTGCATCTGTTGCAGCATTCCAGGAGGCATTGTCCGTTGAAGTGCCTGAATTTGAGCAGGCGTGGGCATTCCATTCAGACCACGACCTTTGCCACCGGTTGCTTGTTGCATTTTTTGCATGGCCTGGAGCCTATAACGATGGTGAAATTGTATTTTCAATTGATGCTTGCACTTGGGCTTACCAGCCATTCTTGCCGCCAGCTTGTTTTGCCATGTTGGCCATCATACGATATTGACAGAGCAGTTCCTCGACTTCACGGACACACGTACCACTTCCCCGCGCTACACGAGTAACTCTCCATGTGAGTCCGACAGGCTTTCCATCTTTGCCAAAATCCATAAAGGGTGACCCGTCAGAATCAAGTTCAGCAGCTGTCATACTATCTGTAATATAAATCATGCGTTTCATTCTTTGTGAACCCTCTTCATCGGAACCCTGTAGGAGTTCTTGTGGTAATCCAGGAATCATCGAGGCAATTTTACTGATCGGTCCCCTGAAATTCAAGGTTAGTCAATTGTCTCGAGGGAATTCCAGAAATCAAACAAACATGTTCATGACGTTTTGAATTTGTTCACGCCAGTCACGAATGCTCAATTTACCCTCCTCGAGCTTCTTAGCCATTTCTTTCTGCTTGTCGGGATTCTGACTTGCTAGATCTTGCATGTGTTCCATCAAACCTTGCATGTCTCCGAGGCCAAGCAGTTTAGAGATGAATGGTTGAGGAGAGAAGCGGTCGAGATCATAAAGGTGCTCCCCGACACCCAGGAAAATTATGGGCGTTTGGGTTGCTGCAACACTGTGTATCCGTGAGCGATCAATGAACCTGCTACCTCGAAACACATGCAACATACGCAGAAATTGCACCTCCTCCTTTCGCATGACCATCCATCTTCGTTACGACGATAGCACCGAAATCCGCACTTTCCTTAAATGCCCTACTTTGCGCTTCAGCAGCTTGTCCAATACTGGCATCCAAAATCAACACTGTCATGTTGGGTTTTACAGCATCACCGATTTGTACCATCTCTTGGAACAACTCGGATTCCTGCTTATGTCGACCTGAAGTATCAACGATAATAATCTCAAATCGTTCCTTCTTGAACTTGGTAACACCTTGGGAAGCAATGGAAACAGGGTCTGTCTCTGTGTAAGAGCCAAAGTAGGCGACTTTGGCCTTTGTTGCTGACTGGCGGGTCTGGTCGAATGCGCCAGCGCGGAAAGTATCTGCGCAGACTATGGCAGACTTGAAGCCACGTTTCTGGTAATGAACGGCAAGTTTCGTGCAGGTCGTTGTTTTCCCGTTGCCCTTTACCGAAATTGTTTAAGATTGACACTGGAGAGCAATATAACAGCATACCTGGAGTCCAACGAGCATGATGACATTGGACTGACCTTTCTTGGGTTTGTAGGGCTCAACACCTGGATCAACAAGGGAAACAAGTTCATCAAACACTACCTTATCGATTACAGTTCGTGAGCTAGAAGCTGAAAGTGAAGGGGAGTTCGAGGACGGTCACCTTCTGGATGAGGTGTTTCCGGTTCATTTCCTTGTTTTTATCGCCAGCATTCTGTTCTAGCAATGCCTTCACCTTTTGTTTCACTTTTTTCTGCAGGGATGCAACAAGCCTAACATTGACATCTGACCCCAGCAGAGCAGCTGTTATTTCTTTGAGCATCGTATCGAGGGCCTGTGTGGATCGGGGTCAAAACGCCAACCACCAAGCATATGGCGGCTACCTTCTCATCCACAATTGGTGTCCTGTTGAGGGATGATAGTGCCGCATTGAGCTTACGCCCTAGGTCGGCAAGGACCATGTTGTCGGGAGATGAAGAGGTTCAGAGAGCCCTGGGAGTAACGGATCAACCGGCCCGCTTAAGTTGCATTGTGTACAGATTTACAGATTTTGTTGACAATCTTAGTTGTCATTACAAGCACGTGATGTCATCAGTTCTATTGATGGTATGGTAACATCAATAACACCAACTATCATGACAAGTGACTCTGAAGAGGATGGACTCGAAGATTTGGAATCGGAAGGAGAATATGACGAAGATGAAAATGTTCTAATGGATGCACAAGATGAAGAAACAGAGGACAGCGACGAGGTATGTATGTACGTACTCGAGGATTCCTTTCAGCCACCTACTGGAACCCATCAACATTAATTTCAGGAGTCCTCGGAAGGGGAGGAGGATGAAGATGATGATGATGACGAAGAACAAGGAGAAGATGAAGAGGAGGAGGAGGAAGAAGAGGAAGAGGAAGAGGAAGAGTTCGGAAATGAGAGGATCCCAATCGATGTTTCGGCAACACAAGTCCCTCTACCACATCTGACTACAACAAAACCCACAACCGGTCAAGCCAAGATTTCCCAACATATCATTACACGTAAGATTCTGTTCAGAGTTTCTATCTCGGCTGAGGGCACCGTTTCTTAGCTTCCCAGCTTTCACTCAGACGTTCGCCATCTCCTGCTGCGAGGAGACGCCAGGCTCTTCGTTTCTCTCTAGATCCGAAGCTTCCTCACCCAAGGTCGTTCACTGCCGAGGCAGTATGTGCATTGCCTCACCCGGTTCCCGTGCACTGTCTTGCTTCTTCGGCATGCATGACTCATGTCCTCACTGGCGCTGACGATGGTTACATACGTGATTATGATATATTCGCCAGTCTCAATGGCAAGACCTTTCTTTCTACACCCCAAAGGCATCATTCTGGTGTCGTTGAGGGCCTCATGAAAGCTGGTCAGTTATACTGTTGGTGGGAGAATCCTGCAGTGCCTGATTCAAGGAAGGTGAACGGGACGATAGTGGACGATGATCTCGGCGCAGCACCAGTGTACAGCTTGACCATGCACTCAGATGCCCTTTGGGCACTTGGAGGCTCTGATGTGAGTGAATATTCCAGGATTTATTTGATTTCATCGTTTCAACTCTACTCAGGCCGGACATATCAATCTTTTCACTGTACGGCATGATCCAGGTCATCTTTGTCATGTTATGAATGGCCATAGGGGCCCGATCTCAGCACTTGCAATCGACTACGATGAAAAATCTTTCTTCAGTGCAGGCTGGGATGGCCAGGCAATCGTGAGCACCTTGTTTCATCGGTACTCTGTGAAGCTCAAGTGGTGTTTTCTCAGCAATGGGATCTGAACACTGGCCAGGGCGTCCGTAACTTTGCCGCGCATGGTGCCCAGTTCACTGCTATCGCTCTTCGACCACAAAATTCTAGTTTCTCTGACTTTGGAACTCCTGGACTAGCTCGTACTGAGCAGCATGAACCACAGTCCAGCGATTCAGCGCAAAAATCCCAGAATCATCTTGAATCAACATCAGATATCGTGCCAGATTCAATCAATACGTCAGCATTGGATGCTCTCTCTCTCAATACGTCTTTTCCCGATGACACTAATACAAAGCTAGAGAATGTGGAGAATCTACCTCGAGTGGCCGACTCAGATGCAAAGTCGGATGCTTCTTTCGATCCCCTTTTCGATGGAGACGATGGAGATATGAATTTGGTGGAGGAACATCCTAAACCTGAACAAACACATCTGGAGAGTAAAATCGCCATGCCTGGTCAGCAGAATTTACCACAAACAGCTCTCCCAACTGCACCACGTTCCTTTGTAACGGCAACGCCGCCCAAGAATGCACCTCCTCTTCTCGACCCAATGAATTATGCAACATTCTCACCAGATTTACTGCTCACAGCTTCTATTGACGGTCAAGTTATACTTTGGGACAGGAGAACACATGCACCAGGAAAAGGCGTCGGTCGACTTGGCTTGAACGAAAAAACTCCCCCCTGGTGTCTTTCGGTAATAATTCGCCCCTTGATGAACGAATTTAAGTCCTGATCCACTTGTCTTTAATAATACAGGCATGCTGGTCAGCCGATGGCAGCCAAATCTATGCTGGGAGGCGGAATGGGACGGTCGATGTTTGGGATGTACGACTGGTTGGCCGGTCAGGACCTTCTAGCACCCCTCGTCTTCTTAAAACTCTTCGGAACCCTGCTAGCTCTGGAGTTGTCTCCTGCGTGGCTGCTTTTCCAGATTGCCGTCATTTAGTTTGGTTAGTCTTTCAGCTCCTCTGTCTGGCTTCAATTTCCAGGTGGTGTCTGTCTATCATCCTTTGTCGAGACATGACCTCTGATCCCTTGCCATAATGAAACTCTTGAATTGCTGCTCGTGGTTATTATGGCACACTCATGTGATGTATCAACAGCGCTTCATTTGATAATCTACGGCTTTGGAACGTTGCGGAGGCGAAGGAGCCTGAATTTGGTAGGCCTAGAGGTGGGGTACAATTCAAGATCATTCCTGGGCACCATGGAGGATATGTCTCCCAAATGCGTATGTTTCTCTTCTATGTGCTTATGTGATTGGTTTCATTCGTGTTATAGTTGTTGACCCCGGATGTCGTTTTCTCCTCAGCGCAAGTAGCAACCGGGGATGGCATGGTGAATCGACCAAAACAGTTTTTGTACATGATGTCAAGCCGATCATGTAAAAGGTGACTTTTACTCCATATTACCAGTCGTGTTGGTTGTCTTTATTTAAAGGTCAATTTTGCAAGAAAGCAAAAATTAAAACGTATATTAGGAGCTAATTCTATATGATACACATTTCCCTATCATCCAAACGTTAATACAAACAAGGGAATAGTAGAAGCGTTACAGAGATCAACTCCAGGACCCACCCCACCCTTGACTTGGACCTTGGCTTGGATTTTGTATCATTTGAACGCGATCAGGGTGGATACCGGCCGTGAAACGTGAGTTTAGATACTCTGGAGGTGGATGATGGGAAGGAGTTTGGTAACCATAGGTTTGAGCGATAGGAGGAGCACCATAAGGAGGCCCAGACCGTCCTGCACCGTAGGGAGTCTGTGCACCATAAGGATTTGGTGTGCGACCAACTTGCCGAGTTGAAGCATGACCGGGGGTCGCACCGCCCGGTCGCCCTGGAGTCGCACCACCCGGTCGCCCTGGAGTACGAGCCCCTGGGAAAGGTGTCTTGCTCCCTAGCGAGTTGACCTGGGATTCGTGAAGGTGTCTGGAAGACAAATTCAATACTGGATATAGCAAGATGTAGCTTTTCTTACCTAACTTTGAAGGCATCGCACAATTCCGGGACGCCAGTAGCGGGTGTTTCAAGTAGATAGTATGCTTCGGGGTTAACACGAACTGGCTGAGAAGAATCAACATGAAAGTTTCACTGGTTATTTCGGACACAGACCCAGGTTTGTACAGTAGAATTCTTGTTAGCCAGGAAACAAAGATTGAAGTGGCCAGGTTTCTTGCGGTTCAATGTGAACCCATACATACTCTTTGCCGGATTAGCAGCAAGGGAGTTTTTGAGAAAGAGGTCTTCAACATGATTAGGAACGAGAGTGTAAAGAACAGCAAAGCACCTACGTAGTTCATCTTCGGGACCTTGCTTGAACTTCTCGTGGGCCATCAGTTCTTCGACCCGACGAGCTTTTGCTTGCACATGATTAACGATCAGTTCGTCAAGATCGGCATAAGTGTATGATGTGTCCACGATGAGCTGACCAGTGGTTTGGTCATTGGGATCAGCATTAGAATCAACGACATCTAGAAACAGTTGTTTACAACGGTAAATTTGATCAAAATTCGACCGTCATACCGATGTGTTGATACAACTTGTCATCCACCTTCCAGGTCACAGCTAGATGATCAATCCCCTTAGACGAGGGTCGGATGACGACATCCCCACGTTGTTGTTTTTCCAGGAAGGCTTCAGCTTGATTGGCTTTGAAATTGTGGAAATTTGGATGTTTAATGACTCGACGGCTATGATCTGACTCCGCCCTCTTCTTTCGGTTTAGCATATCTCTGTCCTTGGCCTCCCGCATGACGTCGTAGTAAACGTCAGGCCTGATCTTACGAATCTCATCATCGCGTTCTTCCAAAAGTTGTCTCTGACAAGAGAGCTCCACAAAAAATTGACCCTTGTCAAGCTGCATGGCCCGGTGTATAATTATACCAGAAATGGTCTGTCCCTTCCGCATGAAACTCTCGATCTGTATGTTTCCATCAGGGGAAAGGGTCTTAGCTTGAATAATTCCCTCTACACCTGAATCAAGGCGCACGAATGCCATGTTCCGTGCAGTACGGTACACGACGGCAGAAACCATTAGACCGTGTCGCAATGTCCGGTCAGTTTCGCCACTGAGCATGGTGATGACTTCCATGTCCTGTGGTGACACGAATGTCTCACGTTGCTCTGCAAATGGTTTTAAAAGTTCATCCCGGATTACAATAAGAGTATGTCGCTTTTGGACATGATGAGCATGGTAGAGGCTGATGGCAAAGTCCTCAAGATTGAGTTCCATAAGCTTTTTCTCTTTGTCTGGATCATTCATGAGAAGAGTGACAACGTGGGACGGATGCTCATCATGAATATCTTCTTCGTCAAGCTCCAGAGCATCTGTGGCCATTTTCCGGGAATACTCATAATCTTCAGGGTGAATTCGAGTATCGTCGAGAGGATCGGGGGCATCATCGTCATCGCGGCGATTTTTCAAGGCACGAATATCATTGCCTTCGCGAGCAATTCGCAAGAAAGCAGAAGCATTGAGGAAAATTTGGGTAGTGAGTAAACCCCCTTTGATGAATTGATCGCGATTGACAAGAGTCCCACCCTCCAACGCGAGTAAGCGAATGTTGAAAAAGACATGGAGAAAAACATACGAGCGCACTGATCTTCTTGATCAGAGCTTGTGCTTTCCTTGGCCCCAAACCACAGACAAATGGAAGTAGGTGCTGATAGTAGTTGTCGGTCACAGCACGGTTGATATCGACACCGACTTTGTTGGTAACATCAACTAGAGCACGTTCAAAGACAATGAGAAGCTTCTCGACTGGAACCTGTAATCTCGTATTGATATAACCAGGGAATGGCTCAAAGGTACTACTTACGAGGTGCTGATCGTCCTCTTCGAAAGTTATTGCCGTGATATCTGAACCCAAAGCTACAAATTCATTGAGAGGACTCTGGACATAGCGCGCGAGGCCAACACAGTATTTTGTAACTGACGAGAGGCCACCATACTCCGAGGCTGCACGTTGGCTGTGCTGATAGATACGAGCCACATCATCATTGATATATATGACGGGTATGTCGAATGTTTGGGTCCAACTCTCTTCCGTATGCTTGCCCTGAAGAATTTCCTTCACCCGCTGAATGAGTTTCAAGGTCGCCATACTGAATCCTCCAATGACGATTACACCTGGATCGCGACGCCTGAGCAGATCAATAAATTCATCAAGGTTGTCTTGGTCGTAGAGATTGTCAATTTTGGTGTCCTCCCGTTTCTGGCCAGTCGCATCAAGGAAGACCATAGAAACAACATCTTTTTGGGGGTCACCCTTACCCCACGAGATAGAAAGGACAGTAGGAACACTGCCAGTCTTCATAGCAGGTGTGGTGTAAGGGCCTACGTTGATACGCTATTGAACGTGTATCAGCCCACGAGCTTACGTAAAGAGGGAACGAACCTTTCGTAGCTTAGCAGCGCAGCTGTGAGCGAGGAAATCTTCAACTTCTTCTCGGAGATATTCTCTCACCCACTTCGATCCAAGAGGTACAAAATGCTGCTCGATTACATCATGGATGACACGACTTCGTTCGATGTTCCACGCTCTGACGGCCTCGCTAAAATTGTCAGAGCTAAAAGCATTGTTGAGCTTCTGCTCAAGATCCGATTTTGACTCATGAGGAAGAGAAATTGTTACTGTCACGAGATGTTCGGCCTCTGCCGCTAGAATATGCAGGAACTGTGCACTCTCAAGCATTTCGCGGATGGGTTTACGAAGCAGATATTTGAAATTCTAAGTAAGAATAAGCAAAACCAATGCGAGATCAAGGTGAACATACATTATAGGGATGATTTTGATCGATTTTGATGACACCTCGTTCTGTAGGTTCTACAGTAACTTGTGCCTCGTCCTTATAAAGTTTGCGGACATAATCTCTGAGCAGTGGATCTTTACCCAATTCCGTTGACAGTATCAGTCGAGCACGACTAAGCAACTCCTCAGGTGTCTGGGCTTTCATCGGATCCGGGTCCGCGAATTGTTCGGCGTACGAAGAAGGGTTCAATTCTTGATCTTGGACAAAGTGCACGCGATCCGGAGCCACGAAATTCGCGACTACTTGATATGGCTCCATCCCAAATCCCTAGATGAATGAGACAAAGGTAGAAGAGAGAGATATCAAGACTTACTTCAGCTAATTTTGACACCAAACCCTTCTTCGCGATCTCATACACGGAGATACGGCTTGGCATTTTCGGCTTTCTGATACCAGCCTCCCCATCGTCCTGCAAGCGAGCTTCTACAGCATCATTCTTCTTTTTCTTGTACTTCAATAGAAGCCATTCCGTCGCATCTGCCACGGGCTCAACTTCATCTACTCTGGGCAGAATCTCTCTCTCATAATATTCATCTTGAACTTGCAAACGCTCATAAAGCAACGCCAAGGAACGTTTACGTTCAAGGAGAGACTGGTATTTCTGTCCCAAAGTATAGATTCGCCATAGTTCGTTCAGAGAAAGAAGTTCCTTGCGGGTGCTGATATCTGTTATGTCAAAGTGGCAAAGGTGATCCCGCTTATGAGCCCAAATGACAGGTACCTCAAGCACTTCCAGAAACAAGAAACGCAATGTGGATTGGACAGCCATGACGAGAGCGCCCCTCAGATGCTGGAACTGACCATCGACCCCGAAAAATTCCCGAGTTTTACGGAGAGATATCCGTTGAGTGACCCACATGGCTGCACCATCCATGTCAGCCTCAGTCATAGCAGTGTGAGTAGAAAGAGTAGCATTGAGAGAAAGGGAAGACGTGGCGAGCTGCATTCGTTCGGGAATGTCTTGTACACGAATGAGATCGTCGTCATCCGTCAACATGCGTTTACGGATTTCTGACGGCTCAAACACCTAGGAAGAGAATGTTCAGTGAGCACAAAGATAAAAGGACGTCACGTACATCATGGTATTTCGTGTCTTGCCTGTACCGCTCTTCTTCCTGGTCATGCTCGTCGTCTCCAGCCAATGCCCAATCATAATCATGGCCATCCCCAAAAACGTCGTGAATTTCATCCCAGGCACTAATGAAGCTAGTGAGACGAGGCTGAGAGACACATTAAGTTCGACATACTTGGCATCTATACCTGCAAGCTCTGTTCGACTGCCGGAGGCACGCTTGCGCCGTTGAAGCTCTTGTTGCTCTCGTCTGCGTTCTGCACGAGATGCCTCATCCATAGTGCCACCTTCTTCATCATACTCAATGAAGTCATCTAGATCCATATCTCCATACTCTTCGTCGTCGTCCCTCCCTCGTTCATCATCCCATATCTTCTGGATATCCTGTACCTGCGGAAGGGTGCCGTCGTTGTCTATTTCCTCATCCGATGATTCGACAACAACTCGCCGTTTTGAAGTAGCAGGGGGTGAGTCAGAAACACGCCCACGTCTCAACCGCGTGAGACGGTTCTTCTTGAATGATCCTCCTGTGTTTTCAGCCAACAATTCTAAGTCATCCTCTTCGAGTTCCTCCTCTTCCTCTTCGCCTATTGCGCTTTCAGCAGAGAAAAGTTAGAACATAAGGGAAACTCACGCCTGCGGTGGTGCTTCTTGCGTTTCTTTCGCCGCCTTTGACGTTCCTCCTCTTCATTCTCCTCCTCATCTTCATCAACGATGAAACCCTCCCTAATTCTGCGGGCCTCCTCTTCATCATCCTCTCCTTCGTCCGAACTATCGTCTGTCACATTGGGCATATTCTCATCATCTTCCCCTTCATCCTCCTCACCTGTGCCTCTCATGATATCGTCATTATCACCTAATTCGTTGTCTCGAAGTTCCTCTGGCTGAGGCGATGACATGGATTAAAGAAAGTAAGTGGTGAATGGAGGTTGTGATGACTTTGCATACGTAAGCAGAAGGATGTTTCAAGGATGCTTGCCATAACTTTTATGTACTTTCTCACATGAGATGCCCGACATCTACCCATAACATACTTTATAGAAATATATTAATTTATCGGCAAATCTTCTGTATTTCTTGCCAGAATTAATGTAAAAATTCTACACCATCAAAACTATTTGGTAAGCTCTTAATTATTCAGTATACACTTTTAATCATAAGTGTTCAGTGATTATCTATGTTTTGCAATACACAACGATATTTGACATTATTGTGCTTGCTTATTTCCAGTCAAAAAATATGCAAATGGCTCCTCACAAGTATCGAGATATTTGATAATGCCAATAACTTGACCAACTTTGTCCACACCATACTCCTTTGGCCACACGCCTTCTCTAGACACACCACCTAACGTTGGATCCTGTGTCTTAGTATTAGCTTGCTTGTTACGGAATACAAATTCTGAGTCGAAAAAAAAAAGACTTGATCACGTGATACGAATAATGCACAGAGGCAAATTGTTAGTAAGGATGCCAACGGCCTCCAATCATGCGCATCGAGAAGTGTTATTTCTGCTCAACCAACATATACCCTGGTCATGGTGAGTATATTTTTTGATCAAATGAAGCTTCTACACTCATCGATGCAATAGGATCGGTCTTCGTTAGGAATGATGCAAAGGTTTTCCGGTTTTGTACATCCAAGTAGGCAGATAGTCTAGTAGATGGGAGCAGCTGACCAGATGAACTATAGATGCGACAAAAATTTCAAGTATGATTACACGCTCCTTTTTCTACTGAAAATGATTGAATTCCATCAGAATGAAGCGCAATCCACGGAAGGTGCGATGGACAAAGGCATTTAGAAAGGCTGCCGGCAAGGAGATGACAGTCGTGCGTTCTTTCCTAGTCAACCAGTGCATTAAGTTAAAAACGTGCAGGACTCGACAATCGACTTCGAAAAACGACGCAATGTCCCCGTCCGCTACGACCGGGATTTGATACAGACAACAGTCAAGGCTATGAAGCGGGTGGGTGAAATCAAAACGCGCAGAGAAAAGGCATTCTTCAGAAATAGGTGCTTGTTGGCTAAATTATTCATCGCTCGCGGCGCTCAATTATCATAGGATGATTCTGGCCAAAGCTAAGCAGCGGGCTCATCGTCAGAAGGCCCTTGCAAGGGCCAAGTCATCCGTCAAGCTGCATGAACCTATGGTAGTTGAAGAGACGGCAAATGTTCAAGAGAGGATCAAGGTCCCTATTAAATCAAGAAGTGCACTTGTTCAGGGGGATGGTCGGTCGATGGGGATGGATATTGATTGAGACTTGGTAAGTCACACCTGTCTTCAAGTGAACAAAATTTCAGTTATTCTAGAGACTAGATTATAAGGGTAAGCAGTAGTCACAAGTATTCTACAAGTAAAGAGTACCAGACTATTATCGGTGTTTATACTTGGCCTCGTTTTCCCGTCGCAAATCTGGATCAAGGGTGTTCTGGAGACCAAGAAGGGTTTTGCTGACAGCTTCGCTTGCTCCAATCATCGGTTTCAGCACCGCGATTGGAACAGCACGTATGACTGAACGCACAGGGCCCTAGTAAAACGTGAGATATAAGCACTAGGGGAAAAAAAAAATTCTACTTCATTGCCAGATCGTTCATATGCTTCCATAGGAATAGCTAATATCGTTTGAGCTGCAGAGTTAAGGTTGCGACGTAGACTTTGGTATGCGGACTGGACACCTTGTCGAACGTCTGCTGGTTGTTCCGCATATTTTGAGATCAAGTCAGATTCCTCTTCAGGGTCATTGCTCAAGTGCCCGATATCGTCAAAAGTAGAAATTTGAAAAGATTCATTCGCATATGATTCCGAGAACTGACCGCCTAAAACATTCTCTGCCTGCTCTAGAATAACCTGAGTTCCTGTTGCAAGCCGTGCACCCATTTTGATAGCTTCAATAGCTGTGGACTTGACGAAGGCAGTCGCTCCCTTCTGCATGCCACGAACAATCCGACCATCCTTCTTGTATTGCGAAATCGGAAGCAGGACAAGGTCCGCAACCCCCGAACCGACATTAATCATTGATCGAATTGGAGAAACTCCAGATATCACGTCCACAAGCTGGGTAGCCTTAACATCTGGTGTCCAGAGATCATTGAGCATCTCGAAAAACCGGGACCATCCTGTCACCTATCAAAACAATCATGTCTAGAAGGCAGATTTCTCATAGATATGACCTACTCCTGCTAGAGTGATGTGCCGCAAAGTCATCTCGGCGCCGTCAAAATGGAAGAAATTCATGAGCTCAATTGTGCGTCCTTCTTGAAGCGCTCTATAATCAACCCTTCGTGGCTTGTAGTCGAGCTTGAGATCAACTGGAAATATTTCCGCCAACTCTATAGGGAGATTAGTTTCTACTCCATATTCTAGCCACTGCTTCGTACGAATATAAGCCTCAGGCCCTGATCTTCCCGTCTGAGAAGATGTCTCGTGAGGATCTTTGAAACTGAAAAACTTCTTCAAAAAATCTACGGCATCTTGATCAACATAAAGACGAAGGGGTAAAATTTTCGCCTTCATTATTTTTAACATGTCTCATGTATTGAAAGGTATTCACACTCACCCGTAATCGAGCTTCTTCGGAAGCATGACCAGGAGAAGGTCGAACTCCTCGCAACTCAATCCTTACCATATCCGAGTCTGTCTCACGGATATTCCCTCGAGAATCTGAACGCAAACTGGTTAAAAACTTTTTCCAGGTTGAAGTCTTGATGTGATCAAGGATTTCAATATCCCTAATAGTCACAGATGTCTTGGAGACCAGAATTTCTTCCGGATAGAATTGGACTATCTCTGCATTCAAGTCCATCAGCTTGAACTCCATACATGGCCCCCTTGAACGCGTGAGTCTTTTGCCATAAAACTTCGATGCTCGAGATCCATGTCTCCCTCCTGCAGAACCTGACGCTCCAGCTGGTCTCAAAGATTGCCACGAGCTCTGTGTTGCTGTTTCTAGGTCATCCTTCAACTCCTCGTCAATAGCTGCAAGCAATGCCCCAGATTCCCTCAAATCGGCATCTTGGTCAATGCCGATATAGACAGAATTAAATAGAACAGTGTTTGTGTCCACCATGTCTGACTCTTGAACCTGACCAGTTGCGACTAGCTGACGGATCTTAGATAAACGACGTCGCATCTCTTTGATTTCCTCCTCAATGACCTTGCGTGTGCGAACCCAATCATATCCGTCATACAAAAACAAAGTTGCATCTCCTCGTACGCGAATTTTCAATTTGCTTTCAGACCCACTAGTTTCTTAATGAAAATTGAAGAAATCGTGAGGTTGATTGTGAAACGCACGCTACGGGGGATCCTGGTTGCGCCACTGGGAGATTCTCATAATATTCTTCAAGTACATTAATCCCTTCGGAGTAAACCTTAATGGTTTCCCCATTGTGACTGAAGGTGCCACCTGGCTTGATTTCCACGAATTCTGTATGTTTGGTGTCGAATTCATCACAGGGGTCGTCCTCTAGCTCGTCGTCAGAAAATTCCCGTAAACCTGCTGCAGAACCAAAAGATTCGTCCAGATACTCTGGATTGGTGGGAAGATCATCGTGGATCATATCAGGGGCTGGGCCTATTTCTGGGGGCCGTTGAAAAGCAATATCCTCAACAGATGCTGCGAGAAGGCATAAGTTAGATGCTCGCATCGGAATTTGTAATACACCTACCCATGAGGTTTCGCGATGAGCTCACCTTGGAGAGGACTGCCGGTTCATTGGATTCACACAAAACGCTACACTCCATTTAGCTCCCTATAATTTCGTATGCATGTCCCATATTCCTTACTTATCTTTCGGTTTAAATGCTGAGATGATATCATTTATTAGCATTGATAGTGAGTTGAGAGTGTCAGCAGCCAGATGCAAATGAAGCTGGACGCCGTCCACATTCAACTACGGAGATATCAGCCTCACAAACAGGAAGTTTGACCGCAAAACGTACGTCCACATGTACTGGGCTGGCCTTAGTGACAGCGAATACAGCATTTGTCCCCGCGATTTCGGCAACGAGAGCATATCCGAATGACTGCAACGTTCGATCAGGGTGATGCAAAATTCATTTATCTCTAGGATTACCCACTTTCCAATGAGAAACACCTCTGGCTCCTTGCAGACCGATATGATCATTATTGACATCATCAATAGCAAGAAGAGATGAATATCGAACATCAAGTGCGACGGCTGACTCTAACGAGTTGCCCGTGATGTCCGTAGAAAAGTCTGCATCCCCAACATAAAGCACGATTGCTCCGAGCTTAGTTGGTGCATATGCGCGTATTGACCCATCCATGATTTTCAACATAATACTTGTCCGCTCACTGGGGATCACAGATTCAAACGTCTGAGAATAGTCTCAAAATCACATCCAAAGACTTGTGAATTAGACTCACACCCGGCGGTGACTTTGCAAATATTTCAAGGTCTCTCAACCAATCAATGTCTGGGAACACATTACAAGTAAAATCGGAAAGTGTTAATTTGATCTTGGATTCTTTGAAAGTCGTTCCGGGAGTTGTCGTTGAAACAAATCTCAACTTAATCAACGGACGAGGTACCGAAGCCTAGAAAATCCATAAATTGGTTAGAAAAAAAGATGTATCTTGAGGATAATACCAAGCCTCGTGGAGTGGTCAACTGTAACAGTGACTTGAGATCCCCGCTCTTGAAGATGTTCAAGATTTTGGCATCTAGAATGCTGAGCATAATGACAGTCTCTTCCTGACTCTACGTGAGTAAAAGGGATAGATGGAAGTTTAGACGATGAAAACCCTTACATCTGGTGCCAGCTCGACAAAGACATGAAGGTCTGACATGAAAACATCGAATGGGCGAACAGAAACTGTTTTTGTGTCATGTCTCGGCACCCACGCTCGGAGGAAAGCTATCAGGGTCGGTCAGACAAAGCATTCTTCCTGGAACCCAAAAAGAACTGTACCTTCAGATACAACAACTTTCAAAACAGTTTCCTTGCTATCATCGGATGTGCTAATCGCCGAGGCACTACCGCTGCTACTCCTTGATTTGGAGAAGAAACGACTCCCAATCAAACTAGTGCTATCATTCTTGGCGATTCCTGCTTTTGTGGTGCGTTGGGAAAACTTTTCCAAGCATTGTGATGCATCATCAATTAGATATTGTAGTCCATCCAACGATTCTTTGGATACAACCAGATGCACAGAAGGCACTTCAATGTTTAGTGCCGTTATCGAACCTGAACTAGCATGGGACCTAATGACAGATATTTGTGGTGGTAAAGGTGTCGGGTGATCGATGAGCAGTTCGACTTCATCTCGATTATTCAAAGGTCCGAGAGAGAGTAAACCCTTGGCAAGCGACTTTCCAATGAGAGAATGGGATATAAGAATTCGATCACACTGTGCACTAAAAATTAATTGGTCCCAGTTCTCCGCTTTTTCGTGCGTAGGAGTTTCAAATATTCTTTCTGTGAAGCGTCGGTGATGGCTGTCTTGATTTGGGCCGTTCTTGAGTTCAATGTTGCAAATGTCGACTACTAGAGCACCAGATCTGGGGGCACCTCGTGAAGGCGGAGCTCGTACTTCACATCGAAGAGCAATGAAATTTAAACACACTCTTATGCTATCTACGGACTGTGTCACCAGTCAGGCTCGGAGAGAGAAAGTATCGTTAAAGGGTCAACGAACCTGGACAAGACCATCCTCAGGCATACTCTTGTATGCAGCACCATGATCTAGATGCAGGTCTTCAAATACTAGATCTAGTTGCCTATCCTTTCGATTTCGATCAAAAATCTCATGTGGGTGACTGATTGCAGGCAGTATTTCATCACGATCATGATAGCCAAAATCTTCAGCACTCGGGACAGTCATTTTACTAAAATCAACAAGTCCTTGGGATGCTTCATCTAAAAACTTCGTAATTGTGTCTTCCCTCAAAAGGGCTCCCAAGTCCAGAAACACGTGTAACGGCACGACTGTGCCCTCCACGACAAATTGTGGAGATCCCTTACGCTTCACATCGTCGTGAAATTGTACGGAGATGAAATGCTGTTCGTGCTGAGTAACATTCTGCACTAATGATGATTCTTGAAGCTGGCTTGATAAAGGAAAGGTTTGAGAAACGGGACAGCGAGAATTTTGCTGTCCTTTCAACTTGCAGCGCCAGTAGGAAAGTCGGGAAGCTCCCTTCTGCTGGTGAACAGGATCTGTCCAGTCGAGAACATCAAAATCAGGGAGAGTGTGATTTAGGGCTCTGTCCGACCCATTGGGATGGAAATGCTGAGAGGGATATTGACTTGGAAGGTAGGGATCGGCGAAGAGGATAGGAAACGCAGAGACATTATCGTTGTCACATGGACGAAAGCCGAATATATCCAAGCTGTGAATGGAAAGAGTGCCTGACATTTGAGAGTAATTGACAGAAGTGGCTTTTGCCAAACTATTGTGTTCAGACTGGGCAGAAAGATCGAGTAACATTGAAATTCCCTTAATTTGAAGCCGTAGATAGCCTGAGGACAAGGATAAGGAGGCTAAGGGATGGAGGAAGTATTTTTGGAGTTCTTCATCCAAAGTTCTTGACTGACATGGTAGGAGGAGAAGGACCAAACCGCGGAAGTTCAGAGAACCTTCTATATCAAAGGGGATCGATTCGGCGGCAGTTTTCATAGCCCCAGAATTGGGTGGCCGAGGTTTTGATTGTGGAAGGTTGCGTGATAAGGTACTGATGAGGCACAGCAATCCTCTAATATGCCAGGGTCTGAGGGCAAAGGCAAATAGACCACTTTGACAAGAGAATGTTATCTTATCCCTCATCAGAGGGATATGCTCTTCAGTTGGACTCGGAGGAAGCGTAACAGCTGAAATGGTGATGGGCGCAGTACCGGAAGAGAAGACCAGATCCCTGGGATTGAACAAACTATTGCATAAGTCTCGAGAAAGAACCGATCCAGGGCAACCTGGTATAGTCGCGGGTTCGTTTGCTTCGCCTACAACCGGCAGAGCACTGTGATACATGCTATTATCTATTGAGCAGGTTGGTGACGGGCGCTGAGGAAGAGTCTGTGAATTTTCCAAGGTGATGTCATCATCCAATGAAGAGGGACAGGATGAACCTGTTGAAGTGAGTCCTCGAGGAGCATCCGGACTTGAGGGAAATGTTGAAGAAATTGGAGACACAACCTCTGCCATGGGCACGATATTCGTCCGTAAATCTTTCATCTTCAACGTGACGCCATTCACCGTCAATGACCGGTTTACACCGACAATATGCTCAACCGTCAATTGCGTTTGTTTCGTATTTGCGTTGTATTTAATTTCGGACAAGTTCAAGTTGACAACAGCATTGTTTGCATGGACAAGAGTGATCCGAACATCATTAGCATCGAATTCAAATCTCGCCAGCAGACGCTCAATGAGAGTTGCAAATAATGAAATGCCACCCGGTTCCATTTCACTACTATGCT
>Ga0154000_1000157_pt1 | contig 19493 bp, 28 predicted proteins | sample TSNC084MetaG_FD_104674 | JGI IMG/M metagenome (GOLD analysis project Ga0154000, IMG submission 104674) | Attine ant fungus gardens microbial communities from North Carolina, USA - TSNC084 MetaG | ecosystem: Host-associated > Fungi > Mycelium > Unclassified | place: USA: North Carolina, Lumber... | reverse complement strand
TCACTCTTAATTTCCCGCCTAATCTCGTCAACTGCTTGTGCTATAAATTTCGACTCGTCTTTTTTGTTGGCACGAAGCCCACGGATGAGGTCTTGAAGAGTACGCTCCCACATGTCTGAGAAGAGATGCCTTACAGCAAGATATCTGGATGTGTCTTCGACAGATGTCCTACTCTGAGGTTGTATCTAAGGTCCAATTATCAGACTGAAAGGGGATGGTGAACAATGCTGCGTTTAGATGCAGTCATGAGAAGACTCAATCAAGGAGTTCGACAGACTGGCACGTGTTCTGAGTACATATTAACACCCTTCATGATTTTGTAGTCGCATTTCCAGTTTCAGGATAATTCTAGACAGCAGATCCGATTTAGGCACCGTATTACCCTTCTGTCACGTATTCAGTGTCATTTATTCGATGTTGCCATGCCACTTCGCTTGCCCATAACGTCGCAACGCGCTGCAACACATCTCAGAAACATTCATCACCGGACATCAATCTCGCAGATAGATATACACTGACAGCTCAAAATATATACCTAGAACCGACAGCTGAAGGGTTCATCTGTGTTGTTAGAACTTATAAGTATCAACTCACGGAGAGATAATTATAACGTTAGAAAAAGTGGCCGAAGAATATAGAGGGAGGATTTTGATGAAAATTCGGGAGTCTCAATGTTTTGTACCCCGGAGCAATGTTCATAGGGATTACTTATCTCAGATCCAGAAATAATTCGGGCCCCTCAAAACTCAGTCTCAGATAAGTATTCCGGAAAGCCGCCATTGGCGAGAAACTGCCGTTCTGTTGACCAAGTACATACAATCAACAATCCTCTTTACTCAAAACATACCCTTCCTCTGAGGCACGACGCCCCTGGGGCTTATCTGTTGTCCTTGACCAGAACTACTGCTGTTAGCCGCAAGTAGACTATCAGGTCTATGAGTGGACCTAGGCGGCAATGCCGGATTCGTCTTGATTCTTAAACTTCCAACCGGATTTCCAATTCTACCAGTGTTACTTAAACCCTCTCGATCACTCAAACTCCCTGCTGTTGAAGGTCTTCTTGTAGAACCAAAATGCCCTGAATTCGACTGACCGCTGACAGGTGACGGTAAGAGAGCTGGAGAGTCACGACCGCCATTTACGACGGGAGTTACTCTATCTGTTCGACTTCGGGATCGTGGCATTGCAGATGTAATGAGATCGAGCCCTTGTCCTGCATCCGACAGTGGCGTGGTGGGTACAGGCGATACTAGATTTGTGGATCCTCCACTCGTAACACCCGTAGGTGTACGACTACGAGATGCCAATGCGGAAGTTGATGGTGGTTGCAATGATTTCAACACCGAAGAGGACTTCATATCTGGTGTCGATGGGGGCGGTGGAGTGAGGCTCCCCGAGGTTGCAGGTTCTCGGAAAGCAGATGGCGGCGCCGGTGAACGACGGCGCGTTGGTGCTGAAAATTTTGGCAGTGCTGCAGCTTGAACTGGTGAAGGTGCTAGACTAGTGTTGTCGTCTGGCGGTTGAGTAAGCTGAGGGTGGGATCGTCCTTGTTCGAGCTGTTTGACTAGTGTGGCCAAATTTCCTTGCTTGGAAATGCGATGCGCACTGAAAGAGAAGTGCACACAACCATTTTCAGCTTCTTTGGGATTTTCAATCAGCAGTTGATCGAGGAGATAAGTGAAATCGAAGCCATGTTCTCGGAGGAGCTAGAGAAGAAACGCTCGTCGAAGATTGATGAATGACACAGTAGAGGTACTTGCTTTGTTACTCTGCATATGGGCGATGGCTATAGCTTCTTCAACGAGGGCGGGTTCAACATCTTTGGTATAGACTTGTTTCCTAAACATCTTGGCGAAAACTTTGATCTGTTCTTGAGCCCATACAACGAGAGCTTACCGACATGGTTAAATGTTGAAATCAAATCGTTTCACTTGGCTTACCACCCGTTGACTCGTTGTCCTTGAAACTGCTGAGATACCAATCGGCTGTGTGTTTGATGCCTGTGAACCAAACAACACTGAGATCACCCACGTATGAGCTGATGTCGCCCTCAAAGCGAATCCTTCTCATCAAGCCCGTAATCACACCTGTGCGCATCTCCAGGTAAGCTTTACGAGCTGCAGCTGCAGCCTTCAAGCGTATGAGGAGGGTGATCAGCATAATGCAAGTTGTTTTCCTGTTGGAAGGCACCGAGAGGGATGAGAGAAGGGCAGCAGTTAATTGGTTAATCAGACTTGGGAGTTTGGCCTGCAAGGTGGGGGTGATTGATGCACGAGCCTGGCCTAATGTGAGGGTAAATACAAGATATACGGATTATCCAGAAATCCAAAAATGCACCTTGCTCGACAAGATCAACGGCCTTGGTCCACTCACGGAGAGCGATAGCGACAATCAAATCATCAGACCACTCTCCTACCCACCGAGCATCTTGTTCAGCTTTTTCTTTAGAATGATCAGCCCCATTGAAGGCGTCGCCGCCTCTTTTTGCTAGATCTGACATCCACTCAGGCACTGGCATTGGGGGTACAGCAGAAGATGTCTAGACCGGACGTAAGGATGGGAGATGAGGGATGGAAGATGACAGACATCACCGCCCTGCCACATGCTCTTCCGTCGTTCGTGTTCGCCTTCGCGTTCCTTGCGCTTCTTGGCAGCGAGATCGTCTGCAACCTGCCTGAACTGAGCAAGGAGAGCTTTCTTGTCTGAAGGTGAATCAGATCTGTAGACATGAGTCTCCTTGCCATGGCGGATTTTGAATACATTTGTCATGTCTGATGCAAGTTAGAGTTGATATTAGGTCGATGAATGCACGCACTGGAAGTATCCTTGATGTCAAGTACGAGAATGTCATTGGGGGCCCAGCAGTTCTCAGCCACAAGTTTGCCTTGGTTCGATCGATCACCAGGGCCGCCTGCATTTCTCCTTCTCCTACGAGCGACTAGGACGGCATCATCGAGAATAACAAATTTTACCTTGCCAACGATCTTGTAGGTGGCGGCATTGAGGGCGTAAAAGCCGTCCACTTCGCCGATGACATGACGTCCTGGTGTGGTGGGAACCAACTTCGCCGCGCCTTCGATTGAGGCATGGAGAGACTGCATCTGACTCAAATAGAGGACACGAAGATCAGCAACAGAGGATCGTTTGTAGGTGGACAGGGCTGCTGTGCCCGAGGCGGTAGGATCAGGGATGTGGAGAATGGAGGGCATGGACTTGTAGTCCGAAAGCAGGTCCTTGAGTTCGAGCATCTCGTTCTCAAAGGCAGAAATTTCCTTTGATATAAGCACAAACTCGGCATAGCTTAAGCATGCATCAGAAAGGGGTCCACAAGAAAAGAAGAGGCGAGGCATACTTCTTGAAGACGGAGCGCTGGAGATCGGATGCAGTGTCGTCCTTAGCCGCACGAAGAGACGACTGAAGCGACTTAAGCTCTGCCTCAGTGGAGTTTGCGAGCTTGAGCTTGATGACTGGGGAGTGTTCAGCAGGTGGGTGACAGTGTCGACAGAGAACCTACAGGCATCGGGGTCAAAGTCCTCGGCGGAGAAAAGCATCTTGTCGTCGGGGGGGATGTCAGCATAGCGCATCGACATGCGCTTCCTGAGCTTGTCATCGACTCTGGGCACCCGCGCATGGATTTTGCTCGGCGAACGCGCTGGCCTGCGTGTGGCGTCGGACGGGCGGCGTGTGCGGAGAGAGTCCATGGTTGATGACGTAATACAGGCTGGTTGATGACAAATCATGATTGATAACATAAGCAGTGCTTTCTATCCCTCGCTTGGTTCTTGTCTCTTGCCACCATGGAGGACCCTGTCCCGCGCCAGCTCTGGTTGCCCGACGCCAGTCCCTCCCCTGATCACGACGACTTTTTTCCTGCTGCACAAGACCTCCCACAGTCCCCTCCATCCGCCCCCACCCCGCCCATCCCTGCCTCCTCTCTGTCCGCAGGCCCCATCCTTGACCACTCTCATCTTCGCCCTGGGAAACAGGCCGCCCTCCTTTCCCACGAACGGACCCTGGAGCTTTACCGTGCAAATGCAAAGAAAACCCAGGATCCAGATCTCCAATTCGAGTTTGCTGTCTTCATGATTGATGCCTCAAAATCCTTCCCCATTCCCCCCAATACCCCAGGCAATCTTCTTCAAGTAGAAAAGTCTCTTGAGAAGCGTGACGATCTTGTCCGTGAAGCATCCTCTCTCCTCAAACGTCTGGCAGATAGGGGTCATCCAGCAAGCCAGTATTTTCTGGCGGACTGTTACGCTAATGGCATCGGCACTGTAAAGGGCAAACAGGATTTTGATCGCGCATACCCTCTCTTTGTACTCGCCGCTAAACATGGTCATCCCGATGCTGCTTATCGTGCTGGCACTTGCTGCGAGAATGGGTGGGGCTGCCGCAGAGAGTCAGCCAAGGCCATTCAATTCTTCCGTAAGGCAGCGGCTGCCCTTCATCCCGGTGCTATGTATCGTCTCGGCATAGCTGAACTCAATGGTGAACTCGGCCTTTCTAGGAGTCCAAAGGAAGGCGTCAAATGGCTCAAGCGAAGTGCCGAGCATGCAACTGCCGAGTTTCCTCACGCCCTCCATGAGCTGGCCCTACTTCATGAGCGCGGCATTGAAAACGTTGTGTTTGTCGACTATGAATATTCTACGGAGCTCCTAGCTCAGGCCGCGGAGCTTGGTTATGCTCCAAGCGCATACAGGCTCGGTGAATGTTATGAATATGGAAAGATGGGCTGCCCCCAAGACCCTGCCTTGTCGATTCATTATTATGTGTGTCGTCTTTTGTCCACCTTTTCTCTTTCTCACATACATACTCTCTCTCTTGGCAGAACATTGCCGCGCAGCAGAATCATCGTGATGCCTGTTTCGCGCTCACTGCCTGGTATCTCGTGGGCTCTCCTGGTGTCCTTCCCCAGTCTGATACGGAAGCCTTCCTCTGGGCTCAGAAAGCCGCAGAAGCCGGCCTTGCCAAGGCTATGTACGCTTGCGGATATTTCCTAGAGGTCGGCATCGGGACCTCAGCTAATGTGCAAGAGTGCGTCCAGTTTGGTTGTTTGATCTCTCTCTCACCATCTACAGAGCTATGACGTATTATAAACGTGCTGCAGACAAGGGTGACAAACGTGCTACTCAACGGTTGAAGAACTCGCAGAATGGACCGATGCATCAGCCAGGTGGGCCAGGCTCCGTTCTGCACCGTGGGCAAGGTGACTCGGACGCAGGAAAGATTTTAAAGGACAAAGAATGTGTCATCATGTAAACGATAACTTGGATGCGGTGCGTATCGTCGAAAATTGGAGACTCATTCCTTATTTGCATAGCTCTTTTTTACTGGCTTGAACTGTTTTTCTCTTTCCATGTTTTGGGATATTATTTATCATCACCATACCTTCCTCATCTGTATCTTTATTTCACCATCCTCGCAGACTATACCTCTATTTTCACATATACACATCTGAGTAGCACCATCATTCACGTCATATACCTACTCAGTATTTCTTGTAAACACTTGTATCGCACATTTAGTTAATTAGTCAAGACAGGTCATTACATAGTTTCTTTACCTGTTATCATTCCGTGGCCACTTTATCGGCCACTTTATCATGCATCTGCCAATTCTTGTAAGTTGAACAATCTCATATGTATTCATATATGCCTGGTGCACAATCTTCCAAAAAGGCACTTCCTCCCGCTGCTCGTCTTTGGCTGAAGCGTCATCCCTTGCTTTCTGATGGAGATGGTAAATCACCCATGCAATTCCTCCTATGGCACTAGGTTCATTGCGGCCTTTAAAAGGTCGACCCATGTCGAACCGTTCAGGTTGTGTCGCAGAAGGAAAGAAGATAGAACGGTAGTTATTTGGGAGGTCATTCAGGTAAGGTTTTGAGGCATGTGTAGACATGCATGAGCACCAGGGAGCATCTAGTTGACACGTGAGGTACGAGAGGAAGTTGAGTTTTGAGATCATACCAGTCTCGAACATGATCCACTGAGGAAGGATCGATAGTGCTACCTCTAAGTTTGAGAGCGTCTTGAACGAACACCCGCTCAATCTAAGTTGAACTGGTTGTAACAGCTCATTAATTTATTAGCCAATTACCTGATATGAAATCCCATGTTCATCTACAAGAAATTGATCAATCTTATGGTCGCTTTGCCCACGATACAAAATACCAACATAGTCTTGTGCTTCTTCCGTTGTCCCCGTAAAGCTATGAACAACACCTCCCATACCTCCAACCCTGAATTCCGAACCCTTCTTCCGCCAAGATCTGGACAACATCCTGATGTGTTGCACGGGAGTGCAAGAACATCTATAGATGGTATTTTTTTGCCAGCGATAATTGCATTCGGAAATATTTTTTCTGAACGTCAATAGGCGCGTGGTGTGTCCGATCATAGTCTAAATCATGATGTCAACGTTGAATAGATAATCAGATATCTACACCACACACACCCAAACCCAATATTCACCCAATGCAACTACTCTTCCCCTACCTGTGAGATTCGTTGATATGAGATCTTCGAGAGCCTGAAGATACCCTTCTGGTCCATCTTCGTCATATTTATCGAAATCCGTTTTACGAGTAGGATGACACCCTACAGTGGCATAGAAATCTATACAACTTTAGAGTTTGTGAACTTCGCGATGTGAGAAGGCTCCTGAAGTACTGACTGTGTTCCTTTGCAAGCCGGACCGCGTTTTTTGATTCACGGAGACTTGTACCAGTGATAATCAGGGACTTGACCCCGGCAGCTTGACAGCGTTTTTTCATCTCTTCAAGATCATCTGCAAAATCTGTTTGTTTTATCACAGAAAGTGATGAAGGTGTAAACCCTGATGTTTGACTTTCCCGTGGTATATTCCTCGGAAGACAGGATCAGTTAGGTTTACTGCAAATTTGGCTATGAATTGTCGGAAACTATGTTGGAGGAGGACATACCGGCGATGTCTAGAGACGGAATCAGCTCCAGGAGTCAACTTAGAAGCGTGCCTCCTACCAATAAATCGCAGGCAAGAGAGAGAGACTGGATTACTGACACTTGTATTCGCAACGACAGTGACTGGCATGTTGGATACACTACAAAAGATATTCTGTATACATCCGTGGGGATGGATTGTTCTATGGAAGGCTGGTTCGGTGACATCACCGGCCGGTCGGGTCGCTGAACTTCTTTGCTTCACACTTGCTCTCAGGCCATGGAACGCGCCAAACAACTCGTTGGACATTTCAAATCTAATGGGCTAGCTGCTCTTGAACGCAAAAATTCAGACGACGTGGTCATTACTATGGCGATTCGTTCACCTCTCTGTAAAGCGAAGAAGGGAGGATTTAGGAATGCAAGGTGCATGATACCCGCTTGAACCAGACCTGGCTGTTTCATGACTCATAATGTAGAACGGATGAACTCTTACTAGAAATTTATAAGGTCTGAATTTCAAAATCCATGAGATGCGCTGGTCTAAATTCTGAGGCATATAATAATTAGCACTCTATTACCCAGTCAAACGTTGACCCCAAACTCGTCGGCGACATTTGTGTTGGCACTGTGCTCACACCTGAAGCTATGTACGCTGCTCGTTCCGCAGCTCTGGCAGCTGGATTCTCGGAAACTACTCCTGTCCAGGTAGTGAACAGATTTTGCTCCAGTGGTCTCATGGCAGTTAGTATCGTTGCTAACCAGATACGAAGTGGGGCTATTGAAGTGGGGCTGGCTGTTGGCATTGAGAGCATGTCTGAAAAGTCTGATCCATCTTGATGCTAACCAGGTAAAGTGTTAACATCAATTCTATAGCCCTGACAACGGTGGTCCGGAACAAAGCGAATTGGTTTCTTGCAACAAGGCTTCTCGTGATTGTAAAGAACGTATGGGATGGACTAGTGAAAACGTTGCTGTCGAATTTACCGTCACTCGCGAGGAGCAAGATGACTTTGCCGCGAAGTCTTTCCAGAAAGCGGAACGTGCTCAAAGGGCAGGATATTTCAGAAAGGAAATTGTACCATTTACTGTATTCCAAGAAGATCCCAAGACTGGAGAAAAACATCAGGTTGTTGTAAGTGAGGATGATGGGATCAGATACGGTACAACCAAAGAAGGGTTGGCGAAGATCCGACCTGCGTTCCCGCAATGGGGAAACTCGACCACGACCGGTGGAAACGCTAGTCAAATCACAGACGGTGCTGCTGCTGTGTTATTGATGACGAGGAGAAAGGCCGAAGAACTTGGGTTGATTATTTTGGCCAAATATATCATCACCACCGTTATTGGTGTGGCACCGCGTATTATGGGCATCGGTCCTGTATATGCAATTCCGAAAGCACTTTCGCTTGCCGGTATATCAGTTGATGATGTAGACCTTTTCGAAGTAGGTTGGATCTATTTTTGCCCATACCTGTGCTCAAAATGTTTACTAGATCAATGAGGCGTTTGCTTCGCAATGCGTTTATTCTGTCAAAGCTTTGAATCTTCCGGCGTGAGTCTTCTAACTTCGATAAATCAAATGATTGAGGACTGATAGACTACCAGAGAGAAGGTACAGCCCTTTGAATCAACCAGATGATTCCTCACATTTACCAATCAACAGGTTAATGTCAATGGAGGTGCCATCGCCTTTGGTCATCCATTAGATAAGTCTGATCGATGGATGTCTTCGTGACGGTTGACTGATTTTCTTTGCTACGTGCTACTGGGGCGCGCCAGATTGCGACAGGTCTCAATGAGTTACATCGGAGAAAGGGCAAGGTATATCGATATCGATATCAAGCACAGCATACCCTATATTGATCAGTAATCTTAGGTGCTTGTAACCTCCATGTGCATTGGTACCGGTATGGGTGCTGCCGGTGTGTTCTTGGGGGAACTATATGAGTAGAACTAGTCAAACGCTGAGTAAGCACTGAGTGACAGTAGTTTTGAATTTTGATTTCCATAGATTGCATTCCTGATTTTAAAAGGCATTGACAGTCTACGCCCAGTCCTACAGTCTATGACCAGCATCATGGTCCACTACACATCTCGGCCATTGTTGTAGCCTCCTTTAGTTGTATGGAACGATCCTACCGTCAGGGGCTTTCACGGCGCTTTCAACTGGGATGTTCTGGCGGCTCTTGAGCTCACGCTTGTTGTATGGAACAATTGCACCATCAGGAGCCTTCACTGCATCCTCGACAGGAATGTTCTGGCGCTTCTCTCGTTTGTTGTAGGGAACAATCTTCCCATCCGGAGCTTTGACAGCATCTTCGACGGGAATATCCTGGCGTTTATTGTAAGGAACAATTCTGCCATCGGGTGCCTTTACTGCATCCTCAACACGGATATTCTGCCGAACCTCGAGTTCTCGTTTGTTGTATGGAACAATCTTGCCGTCAGGGGCTTTCACGGCGTTCTCGACAGGGATATTTTGACGCTTATTGTAGGGAACGATTTTCCCGTCTGGGGCCTTGACGGCATTCTCGACAGGAATGTTCTGTCGAGACTCAAGCTCTCGTTTGTTATATGGTACGATTATGCCATTGGGTGCTTTGACCGCATTCTCTACCGGAATGTTTTGGCGTTCAATGAGTTCCCGCTTGTCATACGGTACAACATTTCCGTCAGGGGCTTTGACAGCGTCTTCGACGGGAATGCTCTTTCTCCGAACATAAGTATTGAGTGACCTGAAAGGGGTAGATCTGTGTTGTTGCAAAGCACGCTGGTATAATGTTCAGAGTCCCCTGTTGTGAGAGATAGATGAAAGTGACCCACCACAATAGGCATCGGGATTTCTAGAGGAGCTCCCATGGCCTGGATTGCAAGTAGAGCGAGAAAAGCAGAGATGATGGATAAGGAACGCATGGTTTCCGAAAAAAAAAAGTGGCAACTTGGATCGACCAAGGGACTGGAGAAATTTTCTAATAAGAAGAACGCCCCTGCGTTTGAGAAAGATTCTGAAATGGGTCAGCTTCATCTCGAGTATGATGCACACGATAGTGACTTACAAGAAGAAGAGAAGGAAGAAATTTAAGTGAAGGGAAGAAAGAGGACTAGAGTGGAGACAAGTGCCTTTTGTAGCACATGACGATGGAAACAGAGTCGCAATATGAAATGCATTTCATCGAAACCATCACTCATCTGTCGCTATCATCTGTCGTTGTGCATATCGATGGTGGCCAGACGGCTGTTGGTCGCTATGTTGATCCAAGAATAAATTTCCTCATTTGTACGACCTAAATTTTGTCATCGAACCTTGTGATTGCCGGTTGTAACTTGTTGATTTTTCAGCCAGAATGTCTGACCCGCGTTTTGCTCGACTGAAAACTGATCCTCGTTTTCGACCCTCTAGAAAGACACACCAAAAGGTTGTCATTGATGAGCGGTTCAAGTCAGTCTTTGATCAAGCAAAGAAGGGGAGGGACGATGCTAAACGTGAGCGGTTGTCGCCAGTACACTCCCAGCATACCTCATTGACGAATTATTAGCCCAAGTGGACAAGTATGGCCGAAAAATATCTAGAACACACGAAGAAGACAGTCTTGAGAGATTCTATCGGTTAGCTGAAGATGGCGAAGATGATATCAAAACTAGAGATATACAGGGAATGACCAAACCCATTGACTATGCTCGGGGTGAAGTTCTTCTGGAATCGTCAGATGAGGAAGGTGGTCAAGGAGCAGAAGATACTGAGGAGTCTAGTCAAAGTGATGCTGACGAAATCCTTCGACTCGGTGGGAGCGACGAAGAGTTGGATATTGACCTTGATGAGGATATCTTCACCGAACTCGATGCACAAGTTTCGATGTACGCGAAAGTCAATGAAAGCCTTGAGGAAAAAGAGGAAAAGCAAGATATTGGCGTCGCCAATCGAACTCGACGACTTGCAGTGGTTAATCTGGACTGGGAATATGTTCGGGCCTCACACCTCTACAAAATCTTCTCATGTCTTGTCTCTCCCACTGCACCACATGTCCCGGTGACTACTTCAAAGAATGTGGAAAGGCCCAATCCGAAGAAAGGCAAGAGTAGGGCTTCACCCATCGCAAGAGGTACTGTCGTTTCTGTCAGGGTATATCCATCTGAATTTGGAAAGGCACGGGTGGCCAAAGAGGAACGCGAGGGACCCCCAGCAGAGATCTTCAAGAAGAAGGGAAAGGATTCGGAGGAAATCAATGAAAAGACAGTGTATGAATTCGGGGACGGGAATGAGTACAACGACGATGCTCTGCGGCGGTACCAGCTAGAACGCCTGAGGTGGGCATGCGAATCATTACTCCGCCTTCAGCCGTTCCTGAAAACGTCTACAGATACTACTACGCTATTGTGGAATGCGACACGAAAGAGGCGGCCTCCCACATCTACAATCAACTAGAAGGCACAGAACTAGAACGGTCTGCTAATGTTTTTGACCTGAGTTTCGTTCCTGAAGACATGACATTTGACGATAATCCGAGGTTCGTCCAAAAACTAATAGATTATTCCTCAAGTGACCTTAATTAAAGGGACGAAGCTACCGAAGACATGTCGACAAACTACTACAAGCCGGTGGACTATGTCACCAACATGCTTTATACTTGCGTCTGTGCTTTCCATTTACAAATGTCCCTCAGGCCTTGCGACATTCCAAAGTCAAACTCACTTGGGACGAAGATGATCCGGAGCGACACCAAGTAACACGGAGAGTACTGACGCGCCAAGAAATTGATGATGGTGATTTCAAAGCCTACATCGCGTCTTCTTCAGAGGATGAACCTGGAATTGGTGGTGAAGACAAGATCAGGATGGACAAAGACAGCTCTCGGCAGAAATTACGTGCTATGTTGCTCAGCGGAAACAGCGATGCCCTTCCGGAAGGATGGGATCATGGGGAAGAAGGAAGTGACGTAGATATGGAAATCACATTTACCCCAGGCCTCAGTCAGAAGAAAGACGAGGAGACAACTTTGGATAAATATCAACGAAAGGTCCGAGAAAAAAGGAAGAAGAGAAAGCAAGAACGTAAAAAGAGTGAAAAGTCAACGTCAGAGAAGAAAGATAGCGGTGGAAAAATTCAGAACGATGGTTTCTTCGGCTCTGGAAGCGATGAAGACGATATGAGTGACAGAGAAACTCCGAGGATTTCTGGTGAAAATGCAAGAAAGAAGGAAGACCAGCGACGGATATTCCCTCCTCAGAAAGAAGCTACGGTGAGAGAACTGTCTTCACCTCGAAATGTTCAAGAGGAACCCAAGCACTTCGACATGAAAATGGTTATCAAAACCGAGAAGCGTAGGGTGAGGAGAAGCAAGAAGGATAGAAAGGATACACATGAGCAAGAGTTACAGGAGGATTTCACCATCGATGTGAATGATGTCCGTTTCAAAGCATTACACGAGGATCACCGATTTGCCATTGATCCTACGAGCCCTCAGTGAGTGTCATACATTGTTCTCAATGGCTTGTTCGCCTACTCTCCCTATTAGTTTCAAGAACACAAAAAGCATGAGGGCATTTCTGTTGGAACGAAGGCGAAAGCGGGCCAAAGGCAAGGAGCAGCAGGAAACTCAGCTTCAAACATATAACGGATTCAGTGACGAGGGGCTGGAAGGCCTTGTAGAAAGCGTAAAACGCAAAAGCCAAGAGGTCCATGGCAACGGCAAGCGGAGGCGAATGTAGTTACCGATGAATTTTTGGATGTTCATTTATACTACAATCGCAGATTATTCAAGCAATTCAAAACTGCAGTGTCTGTAGATAAACGAGCGCCCACGACGATTAAACATCAAGCTACTACATGATGTTGGCATTGGATAAGTCGAGTTCAGGGTGCTGATCTTGGAATTTCTTGAGCATCTGTGCGGGTAAAAGAATCAGCGTTTGTTTTGCAAGCATGAGGAGAATCAGCACCTCTGCTTTTTTGATCTCATCTGAAGTGGGCTTTCCAAGTTGCTAAAGTAGTTCAGTGCTGCTGGGTCGCAGACAACAGAATGACTAACCTTTTGCTGGTTGTCGAACTGCAGAGAAATTACTAAGGACGCTTGTTTATACATTGAATAATTAGCTTACCATCATCTTTTCAACGATGCCTCTATAAGTATCGTCAGTATGATGACAACGAACCAGACAAATATGCGTCAGGTCACTTACCGCGTTTCTGAATCCAGGTCGCTCAGTTTGCTGTTCGGAGGCTCAATCTTGCTCGTATCGATCTTGGGATGATGGGTGAGGACGTTCTCCCACCACGTTTGGTTCACTTTTTCAAGGGTGATAATGATATTTTTTTGATCCTCTTGGAGGAGGTTGTAAGCAAGAAACAAATAACGATAGATACATCTCACGAATGGTCCAACTACTTTCATCGACCTTGATTTCTTTGCATAGGTTGCCGGCGAGTATGGGATTTCGGTTCTTCAGACCAACACTAAGCTTTGTCTTCTGGATTATCACAGACAAGTCTTTTCCTCTTGTTCCTTGAGGAACTGGTATATTTATCTCGACCTCCCCGAGTTCTTGTCTCCATTGATATGGTAATGCTGAGAACAGTCAGAGATGGTGGTGGTTTGTTAATAATTCGATTGATAAATTACCGGCCTGCTCAGCAGCCTCACGCTCACGATCTGCTTGATCTTTAGTCTCTTGTTGCTCAGTAGTGAAGTTCTCCTCAGTGTCCGACATCGATGATCCAAAGATGATGTGGTGGTCTGGGATGACATAATCATGGGCATTGTTTGGCCAGCATATGTCCTTGGTCACAATCCTCGGCAGCTTACATTCCACGGTCAAGACTCGTGCTTGCGGAGCTTTCTTTCTTCAAATCATTGTTTTTCTTGAGCCTACACGCTGGCTCATGGGGAGTACAGAATCCTGGTCTGACTTTGATGTGCGTTTTAATTCTCATTTCATCCCTTTCTTCCTCAATTGTCTACAGGCAATCCGACACAGTATCAAGCTCAACACAGTGGATAAACTTAAACAGATTCTGACAGGTTTCAATGACGAGTGTGGTACTCACCACAATCGCTCAGGCAAAAAGCAAGATCTTATAGATAGGGCCACTTCTTCCTTGGATCAATGGCACAGCACAAAAGCGGACGATAAGTGGTCGAAGGCGAAGAATGTCATTGCCCAAGTCAGGTCTACTGGAATGTACGTGTGTTTTTCCGAAATCCACCTCGCCATTGACGCGTGTGTACCTGTCAAAATTATTTATTTATCAGTGAGCTCTGGAAAACATATACTGATCTACTCTCCCAGGTATTCTCCGCCATCCAATCCGATGGTTTCATCATCTACTTCTGCTTCAAACCTATCAATGCACTCGTTATATCACGCGAATAACATTGTCAAACCCAACTACCAATCCCCGAACTCTGGCCCAAGTGTTCTTCCACGCTATGATCCATATGCTCCTCCACGTCGACCTGTTGCTCTCCCTGCAACAAGTACATCTTCATCAGCATTACAAAAGCCTGCAGGTATGGTTATATGTATCACGGTCTCTGTTTTGTGATTCTCATATACTTTTTGCAGCGATTCGATTCAAAGAATCTCCGTTCCTCCACATAGAGCAAATATTGTCGAGCGTTGTTGAATGCCCAGGTAGGAGTTGAGAGGCAGATAAGATGGCTTATTCATTTCTTTCCCTAGAGTCGGCCAGTTCCACTGATCGTCGGCAACAGCACGTTACCTTCTCCCTTTCCGCGGAATTAATTAACAAACTTCGGGCTCCTGGGTGTGTAAGAATGTTTCAAGTATTGGACTGCACTGATTTTTTAGCAGCTCAAAGTACCAGTTACGTCTCTTTTGCACCTCTTCCTTTTTCTATTCTGGCCATTCCACCTTCCGTGCCACCAGCTCCCCCTGTTTGGTTGAGTTCCCACCCACATGTGAAGTTCGTGTCAACAACGTGCAACTCAGTGCCAACCTCAAAGGTTTGAAGAAGAAACCAGGAACAGCACCTCCCCCTGATATCACCAAGCTAGCACGCTTGACGGCTACTCCCAATAGAGTCGAACTTGTTTATGTGAACAGTCAACAGCCTGTGCAAAATAAGGTTTGGGGTTTGTTCTTTTCATGCCGAGTCTATTCTGATATAACTTCAGAAATACTATATGGCTGTGATGCTCGTTGAGTACACAGGGGTTGAAGAGCTTGTCGAGAAACTCAAGTCCTCCTCCTATAGAAGAAGTGAAGATCTCAAGCGAAAGAGTGCGTCCTTATACTGCATCCCTCGTGCCGATCTTCCGTTGACTGGATATGTCCAGTGGCTGAGTCAGCGAATCTTGATGACGATATTGTCGCCGGGCCGTCGAAGATGTCGCTGAAGTGCCCAGTATGTGTATAATAGCCCCAGGTTGCTATGCACTGACTATCAGTCCAGCTTAGTTTCATGCGAGTGGTTACCCCATGTCGATCCTTGAAATGTGTGCATCCACAATGTTTTGATATAACATCCTGGTACACTATGATGGAGCAAACAACGACCTGGCTTTGTCCTGTTTGCGAAAGGCAACTGGATTACCGGGAGCTTATAATCGATGGGTGAGGGAAGGCCTTTTTTCTTCTATATTCTTTTGGCTAAGCCATGTTATATACCGATAGTTACTTTGATGAAATCCTCAAGGCAGTACCCGATAGTATCGAAGATGTCATTGTGGAAGCTGATGGTGAATGGCATACAGCAGATAACAGATATGGCAGCGCAGCTTGGAGGGCCAAGAATTCTGTCATCATATCTGTCCAAATGGCTAAAAGGGAGAGCCCCCCATCCGTTAAGCTTGAACCGGAAGTTAGCATTAGTAAATTCAATGGTCAACAGAAGACAGATGTTTCTTACATCTTTTTGTCGGACGATGATGAAGACGAAGTTCAAAAGGAGCTTTTCACATCCAATCACTCTATACGCTCAACTCCTCAGCGACTGGGTCAGAGAAAGACACCCAACGTGATTGACTTAACGCTCGATTCTGATGATGATGAACCTGTCCCCGTTCAGCCTGGAAAGCGCAAGATGACTGAGGTTGCAATCGGGGCTACTTCACCGACTGAGCCAATTTGGAAAAAAGGTCGCCACGAATTTGACCATCAACTTCCCTCCATTGCTACACTCCAAAACTCGGGCTCGAGTCCACACTTTCGAGTGTTAAGCAATGGCAATCAGCTTCCGCCACCTCATCCTGGCTCTCCTGCGCGTTTCTCATATTATCCGGGGACCTCCACGACACCTAACCCCCTTTACAACAGTCTCCCAATCCGTGGCAATGGTCCTACATCCGGATTAATGCCTCTGTCTGGATTGCCTCCCCATCGTCAGAGTGGTCAGCCCCGTTGGCCATAGTAAAGTATTCTCGCTTACATTACCTTAGCTTTTGACATAGTTTACTTATGGCCTAATGCGCATGCCCATGTAGTTTATGCATCACAATAGGATTTTTGACTGTATGCTATGGATCACAGTTCACAGACTGCTCTGAGACTGCTTTGAGTTGATCGGCTCTAGGTTGCCTTAGCCGGCCTAGCCGAGAAATCAGCGGACTTTGAATTTTCTCCGGTGCTTCCCGAATGCTTTTTGACATGCGAAGTTTTAGCAAATTGTCGCCTATCTTCTACCCTCTACCTTTACCTCCACTCACTTTTCCTGGTTGACCTCTTTAAAATGGCTGAAAGAAAGCAGACTAAGAGCGCCAAGGATTTCACAAGTAGGTATGAGCAGTTTTTCTTATGGAGCAACATTGAGCAGTTTTTGTCTTGTGCAGCCGATTTCCTCATGGGTGGTGTCTCTGCTGTAAATATACTAGCATCTACTCCTTCCTGTAACTCTTTTGATGCATTATTATAGGCTGTTGCTAAAACAAGTGCTGCTCCTATCGAACGTATCAAGCTCCTTGTCCAAAACCAAGATGAGATGGTATGACCTGGCATCTTGTACCGTTTCAACATGTTGACACGTCACATGTCTTTTAGATCAAGCAGGGTCGTCTTTCTGAGCCATACAAGGGTGTCAGCGATGCTTTTATCCGTACTTACCGAAGCGAGGGTGCCGTTGCTTTCTGGAGGGGAAATACCGCCAATGTCATCCGTTACTTCCCTACTCAAGCCCTTAATTTCGCCTTCAGTAAGTCTACTCGGTGCCGATGTTTTCATTTTTTGACGAGATCTTTAGAGGATTACTTCAAGGCTATGTTCGGGTTCAAGAAGAATGAAGGCTATTGGAAATGGTTTGCTGGCAATGTCGCCTCCGGTGGTGCTGCTGGTGCTTCTTCCCTGCTATTCGTCTATTCTCTAGATTATGCTCGTACCCGTCTTGCCAATGACGCCAAGTCTGCCAAGGGTGGAGGAGAACGCCAGTTTAACGGTTTAGTCGATGTCTACAAGAAGACTTTGGCTTCCGATGGTATTGCCGGACTTTACCGTGGCTTCGTCCCATCTGTCGTCGGTATCGTTGTTTATCGTGGCCTGTACTTCGGTGTCTATGACTCGCTCAAGCCCGTCGTCCTCGTCGGTGCTCTTGAGGGTTCGTTCTTGGCTTCATTCCTCCTTGGCTGGGGTGTCACTGTTGGTGCTGGCCTTGCTTCGTATCCTCTTGATACCATTCGGTTCGTCTACTATGTTTACATTGTTGATGTCGCTCACAGAAGTGTAGTCGTCGCATGATGATGACTTCTGGAACCGGGAACAACTACAAGTCTATGGCTCACGCTGGCTCTGAGATCATCAAGAAGGAAGGTGCAAAATCTCTCTTCAAGGGTGCTGGTGCCAACATTCTGCGTGGTGTTGCTGGTGCTGGTGTACTTTCACTCTATGACAAACTTCAAGAGATCTTGTTCGGCAAGGTCTACAAGGGAGGCTCTGGGTAGATGGTTAAGATAGTATTTTCACATATACGCTGCGCATAGACTGTCATTTTTATAACCCCCTGGGTATTTTACTATACCCTGGTAAAAGCTAGTACTTTGAATTTAGTGTGGATAATACTTACTTAGTCAAGTGCAAGTCCGTAAACAAGGTACTTGATAGCTTGAGCTCAACGAGGCCAGTCAGCTCTTAGATGGAATGAACGTTAATCCTGAATCCATAGATTGGACATGCATTTGCACATGGTTCCCAGGATTCGTGATCAGATGTTGAGAGTAGATTGCATAAACACTGGTGTTTTCTTTATGTTGCTTTGTTAATGTCTTGAAACCCTAGAGGACAGACATTGTGGGATTATGAGGAAGAGGAAATCGTAGATTAACTCATTCCGCATAAATGTCCTAATGAATATCAAACAATAGTCACCGTCAGGTTCGACATACAATGTAGGCCGTGAGAATTTGTGGTTTACCATCATTGCTGAACTGTGTATGTGCTTGACTGGGCATGCGTTATCTATTACGTCCATTATGCCTGTATCGGCGGGCGTATGCGACTCTGAATACGTCTGCAGAAGTCAACACAAACCCTGTTGTTCTCAGGTCGTACCAAAATGAGTGTATACAGTCCTGCCTGGAGGCTCTCGCATCTGGCGTCACTAGAATCGGCGTGTCTCTACCAACCGGCTCAGGAAAGACGACTGTCTTTCTTTCTCTGCTATCTCAGATTCCTTCGCCCCCCACAAATCCTAATGCTACGCGGTCGCTTGTCATTGTCAACAGCATTGAACTTGCAAGACAGTCTGCAGAGCAAGCTGCCCGACTATTTCCTAATTGGTCGGTTGAGATAGAGCAGGGAAACAAGCACAGTGCCACAGGTCTGGCGGATCTGTACGTCTCATTTCTTGCCTCTAGTATTTGTTTGACGTGACCAAGCACTGTAGCCACCTATCAGACCTTGAAGCGTACAGAGAGGTCTAGGAAATTTGATCCCAAGTTCTTGAAAGCAATCATCGTTGACGAAGCACATCACTCTGCCGCCCCTTCGTACGCTATTGTTCTACCCAAATTCTGAATCTTTGTTGATGACTGGCCAGCTACCGCAAACTTCTGTCCCAGTTCGATCGAAATATTATCCACCCTGAACACTTAATCCAGACTTACAACCTTTCACATCCTATCCCAATCATTGGTTTCTCTGCCACTTTCAGTCGTCACGATGGTTTGATGTTGGGATCAGTATTCGACCAAATTGTGTATCACAAGGACTTTTTGGATATGATAAAAAACCAATGGTGAGTTTGAAGATTGGCTTTTGTCCCGCCCATTGACCAAAATTCCCTTAGGCTTTGTGACATTCGATTCACCAGTGTCAAAGCGAGTCTCAAACTTGACAGCATTCCCTTGAATTCTCAGACAGGAGATTTTAATACATCAAGCCTCGCGAACCATATCAACATCGAGCCCTTACGTGAGTTGGTTGTCAAAAGCTGGATTGATCGAGCTTGTGAGGTCCAATTTCATCGTCGTAGTTCCTTGTATTAATTTCCTTAGCGGAGCGGAAGTCTACACTCGTTTTCTGTGTCAATATTGATCATGTCCATGCCCTGACGAAGACATTCAGAGACTTCGGCATAGATGCACGTGGCATCGACTCTCAAACAAATATCACTGAACGCAAATCACT
>Ga0154000_1000156_pt1 | contig 19535 bp, 15 predicted proteins | sample TSNC084MetaG_FD_104674 | JGI IMG/M metagenome (GOLD analysis project Ga0154000, IMG submission 104674) | Attine ant fungus gardens microbial communities from North Carolina, USA - TSNC084 MetaG | ecosystem: Host-associated > Fungi > Mycelium > Unclassified | place: USA: North Carolina, Lumber... | reverse complement strand
TTTAGCTCAATCTCTATATAAGAAAACAATCTGGCATCAATATCCTTTTCTTTAACAAGATAATTATAAGAATAATAGGCGAGAAAAGCTTTTACAATTTTATCATTAGGCTTCATCTTATAGTACGAGGCAAAAATTTGTACCCCACTGTTGACAAAAGCTTCCGAAAATAGAATTTGACACAACAACTTTTCTTCCAGCTCATAAGCATTCACCTCAAAATCTTTGGCCGCCTTCCAGATGCCAAATAAATCTTTCGTTGTCCCCAAATAATGGCGAATCAAATATTCCAAGATGACATCATCATATTTTCCGCAGCTAAATGTATAATAAGACATTTCTACGAGAAAATCATCTTTTTGGTATCGCATATCCCGTATGATTCTTGAGCACATCCGCATCAGCTTCTTGTCTTGGATATTATCATAGCCATACCTGACGACAGCATCATATGCCCTGTCAAAGAGACCTCGCTGGATAAAGTATTCAATAATACCACCACGCTCGACACCGTCTAATTTACTAATATCTAATTTCAGCAAATACTTCTCAAGTGTTTCGCCTTCATAATTATCATAATAAAAATCAATCAGATTTTTCAAAATGTTTTTATAGTATTGGTCTTTGATATTTTGTAATTTTAAGGTACGTTTATAAATATCAATGGAGATTTCATCGGTTTTTTGATATTTCATCGCCCTTTCACTCCGGTTAAGCAATATACAAGGGTTATTTGGATTAAGATCATAACAAATTTTCATATATTCTCTCTCATCCATCAGCTTGACAAGCTCATATTCAATCGAGTCCAGGTAACGGTTCTCTTGCTTATCTACAAAAATAAGATAATAATCCTCCATGCATATATCCACATAGGCTTTTTGATTGGTCAAGGGATAATATTGCTCTGCTTCTACTTCCCGATGGGAAACGATAACGCCTTTAATCCCTTGGTGATGGCATATAATCTGATGCTTAAACATCACGCCGGGCAGCTGTTCTGCCACTTTATAGTTCACTTTAGCCACGGCAATAAAATGCCTGAACAAGACAACCAGATTCTCATTGATATCTCCGGCTTTCAGCCTCTCATGGGTAAAAGCTTTCATGATATTTTCATAATCCCTGTATATTTTAGGCTGTGTATCTTTGTTTTTAACAATATAAGCATATAGCATCGCTTTATACCATGCACTTAGCTGATTATTATAGTTAAAATAAATCATTACCCCAATCGGCAGCGTTTTAATCGTTTCCCCTTCCAGAGAATACATATAGTATTCATACAGCCTTGTTAACTTAAGCGAGGACTCAACCCCAAGAGCATACCACTTATGATATTTTGTATCGGTTTTCTCTCCTCTAATCAACAAACTGCAGACAGCAGTTAAGATATCTTTGTGCTCATAAATATCACACTGCTGTATCAAGGTTCTTAACGCCAGCGGATTGAAATTTTTTCCCCGGATGGCCAGTTCGGCATATTGAAAAACGACCTCTCTTTCAATACAATCATTTTTAGTTCCCCAGGTGACCAACTGGGTTTCAAAAGCACCAAATTCCCGCATTAAAGAAGGATCCTTATTAATCACTTTAAGTGCTTCAAAATATAGGATGGGATTCTTACAGCCATTATAGAAAGCCGCCTTTATCATGATGTAGCGTCGGGAATTCTGAATTTTAGGATTCATTTCAAGAAGCATCCATAAAAGCCGCCAATCACCATGATGCTCATAATATGTTTCAATCTTATCCAACGCAAACTTTGTGTAATTGGCATCTTCACGAACCAGTGAAGAAATATACAAAAAGTAGCAATACCAAGACACTGATTTATGACGGATTTCTCTTCCATTAATGCCATCAAGTATTTCTTTGGCATTATCTTTTTCTCCTGAGCGCACCATAAAATGAGCTTCATGCAAGTGGTAAATGATTTCTTTGCTGTTATTTAAACAACAATCCACCGCCTCTCTCGTCTCGCTTCGCCAATTTTCAAAACTGGTCTGTTTCATCTGTAATAAGAGAAAATTCTTAGACATCTCAAAAATGCCCTCTTTTAAAGATTTTCTCTCGGTAACATCATTTCTTTTAAAACCTTTAATACAATTCACGGGAATCTCTATGGTTTGTGAAAATGTCTGTATGACAATCTTGCCATAATTGTTTCCATGTCTAAAATATTCCGGAGCGATAACATATTCCAGTTCATAATAGCTTCCAAGAAAATCCTCTGTCGTTAACTCATTCTTATAAACGCTTAGGAAATCTCCCTCCGTTGATATGGATATCTTCTGGTATCCCCAACCGTCTTTCTCGATAACAATTCTGTCACTGTATAATTCCTGCAAATCCATGTGTTCGATTTCATCTCGCGAAACCTTGATATTGATTTTCTTCTTCTTTTTCAACGTACACAAAAATTCTTCCAAAGCCTGATTTTTATTCCTGCTTTGAATCAGATTGTCATAAATATGAGCGTGCTTCTTATTGACTAAAAAGACTCTTTTAAAATGAGATGAACGAAATAACTTTACCGCCTCATGCCAGTTCTCCTGTGCAAGATTAGAAAAACCCGCTAAATCCCGGATATGACCCACACTTGTTTCACAATAAGGCAGGCACACCGTTACCTGAAACGGCACCTCAACCTCGCCGCCATTACTAATGACGCTAAAATGGCCTGTAATTACCTCTCCCGGCTCCAACCGGCTGGAATCAAATTCGTAATTAATTCGATTGTTGGTTCCTATGACGTTGGTTTCTTTACACGCCATCAACTTATTGGATGAAAATATCATCGCCCTTATGTCTGTACTGTTAATACTATCGACATCAAAATAACCGGTAAATATATTTCCTGATTCTACATTAATCTGTATCATCTCTTCAGAAACAACAATTTCCGGCCTTTCATATTCAAATATTCCTTTTGATAATAAATTAATTTTCTCTTTCAAGCCGCTCACCTACACCTTATATCTATATCGTTCTACATAATTATATATTTTTCGTCATATACTTAGTAAGATTATAACATCATTTGTGTAGGTCACGCAACTGGGGATTTTATTGTTCTATCTTTATTGTTCGTTTTCTTATCACCCTATTTTAAACTGAATCCATACTCATTAATTCTGTCAATAGCTTCTAAGGCAAGTTTAGTATTGTTTTCCAGTATGGCATTTGCAAGAACAAGATGCTTAGGAATAGTATCCAGCCAGACCGAATCATTTTCTAAATCGGAGTTATTTCTCCGAACAAAACGGTCTTCACGGATTTTTGTTATGAGCTGATGAATAGCATTATTTTTTCCACATTCATATAATATACTATGAAAATTGTGATCTAATATATGGCTGTAAACATTTTTCTCAGCTAATTCAATCATCTCAAAAGCAACACTAACTAATTCTTGCTTTCGACTTTCACTTCCTCGGATAATCGCATTCAATACTGCCTGATGGTCCAATGTGGTCTGCAATTCCTGAATATCTTCTAGCGAACACCCGCTCAGGCGGATTGAAAGTGTGCTTTTTTCACCATAAAATTCCTTTATAAACACACCACTACCTGTTTTTACATAGATAATTCCCCTGTCTTCTAATATACGCAAAGCCTCTCGTACGGAATTACGGCTTGTCTGCAACATAGCTGACATCTCTCTTTCTGAAGGCAGCTTATCACCTGCCTGAAGTCCATTCATTCTGATATAGCTAAAAATAGAATCAGAAATCTTAAGATATAAAGATTTCTTTTCTACCGGTTTCATTGATACTTTCTTTTGTTCCATTGCTTCCCCTCTAACTCTATTACTGAATGATTGCATCACTTTTATTATTGCAATCATTATATTACAAATATCGTAATATAGTCAAGTGTCCTCGCTGATATCTCGGTTTATGCTAATCTCATAAAAATAACTCTTCATAATTGTGCAAAAAGTAGAAAGGAAAGAAGTTGTAAAAGTATTATTGACAGTATTGCACCGAAATTATATAATAATCACAAATTAATTGGTTCAACCACTATACCTCAAGACCAATATGGAAGGGAGACTATTATGGCAGACAATCAAGATTTACTGGCAATGACTCATTTGGGAGAAACGCCTGAGAAATACATGAAAGCAGTAACTCCTCCGGTGTTCATGAATTCACTGCATGTTTTTGACTCAGTTGAAGATTATTTTGCTGTGGATATATTTAAAGATGAATACTATTATGGACGTGCTTCTAATCCAACAGTTACCATTCTGGAAAAAAAGCTGGCCGCCCTGGAGCATGGTACCAGAGCAGTAGCATTCTCGGCTGGAATGGCAGCTTGTGCCGCAGCTATTTTGGCAATTTGCAAAACAGGCAGTCATATTATATGCATTCGTGAATGTTATGGACCAGTTCAACATCTTTTAGATGATTTTTTAAGTGAAAAGATGAAAATTGATGTCACTTATGTGGAAGGAAGAGTGCTAAAGGAATTTGAAGCTGCAGTACAGCCAAATACTGATATGATTATTCTGGAGAGCCCTTCAACTCTTGTTTTCTCAGTTGTGGATTTGGAAGGTGTCTCAAAAATTGCTAAAAAACATAATATTAAAACTTATATTGATAATACATATTCTACTCCGATTTTTCAAAAACCATTAGATATGGGGATAGATATTGTCATGCATACGATGACGAAATACATTGGTGGACATAGCGATTTGATAGGTGGCGTACTTATTTCTAAAGATGAAGATTTCATGCGCAAAATTATGATTCAAAGAGACTGGTTTGGCAGCGTCCTTGGCCCGATGGACGCATGGCTTGCAATCAGAGGACTTCGAACTTTAGATGTTCGGATGAAACGTCATTATGAAACAGCTATGAACGTTGCAAATTATTTGGAAAATCATCCTAAAATAAAAAATATTTTTTATACCGGGCTCCCATCGCATCCACAGTACGAACTGGCGCGTAAACAGCAGAAAGGTGAATGTGGTTTGTTAAGTATTGAGATAGACGGGAGCTTAAAAGATGTGGAAACCTTTGTAAACAGTCTGAAACTTTTTGGTAAAGGTGCTTCATGGGGCGGATTTGAAAGCTTAGCAATCGCTTATACATACAACTGGAACGATAAAGAACTTAAATTCCATAATTTAAACAAAAATATCGTAAGACTTCACTGCGGCTTGGAAGGGACAGAGAATCTGATTCAAGATCTGACCCAGGCTTTAGATAAATAAATACACAGACAATAGAAAATTATGAGGTAGAGTATGAATGAAAATAAAATAATAAAAGAAACTAAAAATCCTAGTCTTGGAATGGCATTATTACCATTGATATTTATGTTTGCGATACTTTTTATAGGTCTCATCATATTCAATATTGATATTAAAATCTTACTTCTGATTTGCGCGGCATTTACCGTATGTATTTCCCTTTTTCTGGGTCATACTTGGAAAGAAGTAGAACAAGAGATTGTAAATAAACTGGCAAAAGCATTTCCGGCTATTATGATCTTAATCTGCGTAGGACTAATGATAGGGGCATGGATTATAAGTGGTACGATTCCCTTTCTTGTGTATATCGGCCTGCAAATTATCAATCCAACGTTCATCATAGTAACATCTTTTCTGGTTACGGTCATCCTGTCAGTTAGTACAGGTACTTCATGGGGCTCAGCGGGCACTGTTGGGGCAGCTTTGATGAGCGTAGCTGCCGGAATGGGGGCTCCTCTGCCGGCTGTGGCAGGTGCAATTGTAGCAGGTGCCTACTTCGGCGATAAAATGTCACCACTTTCTGATAGCACAAATATGTCTGCAATTGCAACAAATACGAATCTGTATAAACATATTGGCCATATGCTGTATACTACTATACCAGGATTCATCATCAGCTGCGTTGTCTATGTTATTGCCGGATTATCATTTGCGGGCAGCAAAGAAGTGGGGCAGGTAGATGTCATCGTAGAAACGCTTGCACAGTTGTTTGATTTGAGTATGCCAACCGGATTACTCCTGCTGCTCCCTCCTGTTATCGTAGTAATCGGTTCCTTGAAGAAAAAACCCACAATCCCGGTTATGATGATATCTTCCGCTGTAGCAGTAATCATAGCAATGATTGTTCAGGGATTTTCATTTGAAGCATGTGCCGCTAGTATGGTAAGTGGATTCAATATGGAAATGTTTATAAATCCTACAGTTAATCTTGATAGTCTGGTTAAAGAAGTTCCAAATCTTCTGCAGCGTGGTGGTATGTCTTCCATGATGAATACAGCATTAATGGCGTTCTGTGCCTTTGGCTTCATCGGTGCGCTGACGGTATTCGGAAGTCTGGAGGTTATTCTTGAACGAATCATGAGACATATTCACAGTACCGGACAACTTATTACTATAACCGCAATTTTAGGTGTAATTATCATTACCGTAATTGGTGAAGCATCCGTCACCTTTCTAATGTTAGGCGGATTATTCCGTGAAGAATATGTTAAGATGGGGTTGGAAAGTAAAAATCTTTCCCGTACACTAGAAGATAGCATTACCGTTGTTGAGCCGCTTGTTCCATGGTCATTGGCCGGTGTTTATATGGCATCGACACTGGGAGTACCAACAATTGAATATGCACCATGGGCATGCCTTTGCTATAGCGGCGTAGTCTTTGCCATCATATGGGCTTTTACTGGTTTTGGAATTGCAAAGATAAAAAAAGGCAGCGATAATTATGAAGAATATATAAAACTAACGCAACAAAATGTGAATATAACAGATATGAGCAAAGATTCTAATTATTAAATTAAATATCCTGCAAGAACCTAACACAAATATGTAGGAGACATTCTTGCAAGATATTTGTCGATTAACCGGACAGTGCCCCCGTCCTGGCATTCTCTCCAAGATGTAGAACATTGGCTACAAATCTTGGAATATTAATAGATTGTCGGTAAGTCATCACGGTTTTATTCTTCTCCAAGCGATTACTCATCTGAAGTTCTGTCTCAAGCAAGTCACAGCCTTCTATGTCATATGTCGATTTAATAGATTTATCAAAAACAAAGTAATTATCAGAGGTATTTAATCTGTAAACTTCCCGTTGGTAGTCTACAACAACTCCAATTTTAACTTCGTTAATCGTCATCTGCAAATATAGATCCTTTATGATATCATTAATATCCTCTTTCATCCAACAAATATCACCGGCCAAAATCGAATCACATTGTTCTCGCGGAATATATGTATAATTCTTATGGATAAGACCTTCCCGATAACTTTTTTTCTCCAACATGATAAAATCAAGGCTGTTGTCTTTGATATTGATAGAGTAGATATCGCTGTTATTGTTTCCCTTACCTGAATCATTCAGATAATTAATCTCTCTATTAAAATATATCTTTCTGATCCAAAAATCCTTACCTTCCCGATTGATCATGTTGGCTGAAATCTTCTTTTTAATATTCATAAAATCTATATGATTAATTATATTACTTTCCTCACTATAAACCTCATAGTTCATCGATATAGTTACCTCCTTTTAAGACTTAGCTCCACTGCTTTGTTAATCTCTCACTCACTATTATATTCGGTAACTATGAACTTATGATGTCTATATTTTAAAGATTCTCTTAACTTATCATAAACAATTGGGAAAGTGCTTATCTGACAATAATTTCATGTCTTCCCGGACCATTAGAAATCATTTTAACGGGCACTTCCAGCTCTTTTTCAATGAACTCAATATACTTCCTGCAGTTTAACGGAAGCCGGCTATATTCCGTGATACCTCTGGTATCTTCTTTCCAGCCGGGTAGGTATTCATAAATCGGTTTCGCTTTCTTTAAAAGGTTGGTCGTAGGGAAATCCCTTGTAACTTTGCCATCTATTTCATAACCCACGCAAACAGGCAGTTCATCTAAATAGCCAAGAACATCAATCACTGTAAGTGCCGCCTGAGTTGCCCCCTGCATCCGGCAGCCATATCGGCTTGCCACCGCATCAAACCAGCCCATACGCCTGGCACGTCCTGTCGTTGCGCCATATTCTCCGCCGTCACCGCCACGTTTTCTTAATTCATCGGCTTCTTCACCAAAGATTTCCGATACAAATTCTCCGGCACCTACCGCACTGGAATAAGCTTTGACTACCGCAATAATGTCTTTGATTTCATAACATGGTATGCCGGCACCGATAGCACCATAGGCCGCCAACGTCGAGGAGGAAGTTACCATTGGATAAATACCGAAATCCGTATCCTTCAGAGAACCCAGCTGCCCTTCTAATAATATATCCTTCCCTTCCTTAATTGCATCATGCAGATATAGGGAAACATCACAAACATATGGACGAACCATTTCACGATATTCTATGAGTGTTTTAAATATTTCTTCAGGATTTATCTTCTCTTGATGATATAAATGTTCAACCAAGACATTCTTTGTTTCCAGAACCCGATATACTTTTGCTTTCAATGCTTCTTCATCATCAAACAGTTCGCTTACCTGGAAACCAATTTTAGCATATTTATCAGAATAGAATGGAGCAATGCCTGATTTTGTAGAGCCAAAGGATTGTTTGCCGAGTCTCTCTTCTTCATACTGGTCAAATAAAATATGGTATGGCATCAGAATCTGGGCTCTGTCTGAAACCAACACCTTAGGCTTTGGAACCCCTTTACTCACCAGAGCGTTTATCTCTTCAATCAGATAGGGTATATTCAACGCAACGCCGTTCCCAATAATACTCGTTGTATGACTATAGAATACGCCTGAAGGTAGTAAATGAAGCGCAAACTTACCATAGTTATTGATAATTGTATGACCTGCATTACTTCCGCCCTGAAATCTGACTATAATATCAGACTTCTCAGCCAACATGTCCGTAATCTTACCTTTACCTTCATCACCCCAGTTTGCTCCAACAATTGCTTTAACCATAAAATCAGCTCCTCATACGTTTTTATTGTAAACACATACCTTTTTATTTTATTCTAAAAAGATATAAATGTAAATACATATCTAAAAAATCATGATTTATTTTAAAGGATCAGCCTCCTAAGCTCATCAACAGTATTAACAATATACGTAGCTCCTGCTTCCTTTAATTCTTCACGGCCGCCATAACCAAATACCACACCGGCACAATCGATTCCATGATTAGCCGCACCTTCCACATCATGTTTCCGGTCTCCCACCATCAGCATCTTAGCCGTCTCCTTATCATCAAGAGTATCAATAACCCCTTGTATAACATCACTCTTTTTTGTTCTTCTGCCATCCAGATAACTCCCTACAATAACATCAAAATATTCCATAATATCATAATGCTCAAGAATCTGTTCGGCATATACCGTCGGCTTAGATGTGGCCAAAGCAATAATCTTTCCCTGCTTCTTTACATCTCTAAGTAAAGACTTAATTCCGTCATAAAGCCGATTTTCAAAAATGCCTTTCACGGCAAATCTTTCTCTGTACTTTGCCAGCAATTGTTTAGCCTCTTCCTCGCTGAAACCATAAAACTCTATAAAAGCATCGGTTAAGGGTGGGCCAATAAACTTTATCAGATCATCTAATCTGACATCATCGACACCAAAAGCATCAAGGGCATACTTAACCGACTTGGTAATCCCCTCTTTAGGATCCGTTAAGGTTCCGTCTAAATCAAATAGAATCGTCTTGTAAAACTTCTCACTCATTAAGACCTCCATATTCAAATTGTTCATTTTCTGCATCCTTAGTATACGTTGTTTTTTTGCATATCGCAATAAAATTATGTTGTACATAGTCATTTCATCTCATCTCACAACGCAAAAAAGGTGTTGAAAAACGACGGCAATCTTGTCACCTTTCAACACCTTCTTAATTAAGTTAACCTTTGATCTTTTTAAGGGCTTCCGTAAGCTTTGGAACAATGGCATTAACATCTCCGACAATACCCACATCGGCAATATCAAATATTGGTGCGGTATTATTCTTATTAATAGCAATAATCAATTCAGAATCTTCCATCCCGGCCGCATGCTGAATAGCACCTGAAATCCCGCAAGCTATATAGACATCAGGACGTACTGTCTTACCTGTCTGACCAACCTGATGATCTCTGACAATCCATCCGGCATCTACACAAGCTCTGGAGGAAGATATTTCTCCGCCTAATACATCGGCTAATTCTTTCAATGGTGCAAACCCTTCTGAGCCGCCGATACCGCGACCGCCGGATACGAGAATCTTAGCTTCGGTAATATCGGCAACCTTCTTCGTTTCTTTGACAACTTCACGAATTTTCAAATTAACATCACTTTCATTTAATCCGGCATCAAAAACTTCCACTTCACCCATCTTCGATGTATCTTTTTCTAAAGCCTTCATCACACCCGGACGTACTGTGGCCATCTGGGGACGATAATCCGGACAAATAATTGTTGCCATGATGTTTCCGCCAAATGCCGGACGGGTCATCATCAAACCTTTTGTCTCTTCATCAATTTCAAGCTTTGTACAATCGGCGGTAAGGCCGGTATGCACCCTTGCGGAGACTCTTGGAGCCAAGTCTCTGCCGATGGCACTGGCACCAAATAATACAACCTCCGGATCCTTTGCCTTAATGATGGCATACATGGCCTTCGTATAAGGCTCGGTCAAGTATTCGGAAAGTGTCGGATGATCAACAACGATAACCTGATCTGCTCCGTAGTTAAACAGCTCTCTGGCCGTATTTGTTACTTTATCTCCAAGAGCCACCGCAACGACTTCCTGACCTAAGTCTGCGGCCAGCTCTTTGGCTTTACCAATTAATTCATAAGCAACCTTTTGGAAGACACCGTCACGCTGCTCTGCGTATACATATACATTCTTACTCATTTCTTCACCTGCTCCCTGTTATATGATATATTTTTCCTGAAGTTTACTGATGATTTTCTCAACCGCTTCATCTGCACTGATGTCCTCATACAAGGTACCTGCTGCCTTAACCGGCTTTGTAAAAGACTTCTTAACTCTGGTTGGTGAACCTTTCAGCCCAAGATTCGCCGGGTCTACGTTATCTTTTACATCTTCATAAGCCCATACCTTCACTTCTTTTTCCCGGTAAGCATCATAGATGCCGCCAACGGTCATATATCTGGGTTCGGTTGTTTCGCCTAATGCTGTTAACAATAACGGTGTTTTAGCTTCAATAATATGATAACGGTCTTCAAAATCTCTTTTAACAATCAGTGTATCACCTTCTACATCAACACCTGCCACATAGCTGATATGGGGTATCCCAAGATGCTCTGCAATCTGCGGTCCGACCTGTGCCGTATCACCGTCAATGGCCTGCCTTCCGGCAATAATCAAATCATAGGGGAGATTCTTAATTGCTGCTGCAATAGCTGATGAGGTTGCCCATGTATCTGAACCGGCAAACTCACGTCCCGATAGCAAAACCGCATCATCACAGCCCATAGCCAGAGCTTCACGCATAGCTACGTCTGCCTGCATCGGTCCCATAGACAAAACCGTTACTTTAGCGCCTGTCTTCTCTTTTAATTGTAATGCAATCTCAATCCCCGCCTTATCATCTGGATTGATAATGCTTGGTACGCCGTCCCTGATCAGTGTTCCAGTCTTTGGATCCAACTTTACCTCAGTTGTGTCCGGCACTTGCTTAACGCACACTAATATATTCTTCATCGTCAATTTCTCCTTTTAAAAATCCTAGTTTACTCCAAGGTTTGCTGAGATTACCATCCGCTGCACTTCTGAAGTGCCTTCGTAAATCTCTGTAATCTTCGCATCACGCATCATCCGCTCAACCGGGTATTCTCTTGTATATCCGTAACCGCCAAATAGCTGGACAGCCTTCGTTGTTACTGCCATAGCTGCATCAGCCGCAAATAATTTAGCCATCGCCGCATCCATTGTATAAGGCTGCTTAGCTTCCTTTTTGCAGGCTGCTTTATATACAAGAAGTTTAGCCGCTTCCATCTGCGTATGCATATCGGCTAATTGGAACTGGGTATTTTGGAACTGAGAAATACGTCTGCCAAACTGAGTTCTTTCTTTGGTGTACTTAACGGCTTCTTCAACGGCACCTTCGCCAAGACCTAATGCCTGGGCCGCGATACCGATACGTCCGCCATCTAATGTCTTCATGGCAATACCAAAACCCCTGCCTTCTGCACCAAGAAGATTCTCTTTAGGTACGATGCAGTTCTCCATAATCAATTCACAGGTGGAAGAGCCTTTGATACCCATCTTCTTCTCATGCTTTCCTACAGAAAATCCAGGGAAGTCCCTTTCCACGATAAATGCTGAAATACCACGGGTTCCCTTAGACTTATCAGTCATTGCAAAAATGATAAAAATATCAGCATAGCCGGCATTGGTAATGAATATTTTACTGCCATTGAGGACATAATGATCCCCTTCTAAAACCGCCTTCGTCTGCTGTCCTGATGCATCAGTACCGGCACCCGGCTCAGTGAGACCAAAGGCACCAAGTTTTTCACCTTTTGCAAGAGGAATTAAATATTTTTGTTTCTGCGCTTCGGTGCCGTTCTCATAAATGGGCGCACCGCAAAGCGAAGTGTGAGCCGACACAATAACACCTGTTGTCCCACAAACTTTAGATAATTCTTCAACACACATGGCATAACCCAAGACATCTCCGCCTTGTCCGCCGTATTCTTTCGGAAAAGGAATACCCATCATTCCATTCTTTGCCATCTTCTTTACTGTTTCAACGGGAAAGCGTTCTTCCTCATCAACCTCTTCTGCCAAAGGCTTTACTTCATTTTCTGCAAAGCTGCGATACATCTCTTGTAATAAAAGATGTTCTTTAGACAAATTAAAATCCATCATTAATTATCCTCCTTAAATCCACCGGTTCATCTTCGGCTATTTTGTGTAATCGTAAAATCCAATGCCTGTTTTTCTGCCAAGGTTTCCGCCGCGAACCATCTGTCTTAATAACCCTGCAGGCCTATATTTAGAGTCACATGTTTCTGTATAGAAAGTCTCCATGATATGCAGACAGGTATCCAATCCGATTAAATCAGCTAAGGCTAATGGTCCCATCGGATGATTGCAGCCTAACTTCATCGCCTTATCAATATCTTCCACAGTAGCCAGACCATCTTCTAATACGACAACAGCTTCATTAATCATCATGATTAAAATCTTGTTAACAACGAATCCGGGACCTTCTTTAACTTCTATAGGATCTTTACCTATAGCTAAAGATAAATCATAGATTGTCTTGAATGTCTCCTCCGAAGTATGTAAGCCACGGATAACCTCAACAAGCTTCATCACTGTTGCCGGATTGAAGAAATGCATCCCGATAAATTTATCAGCTCTCTTGGTTGCCGAAGCAATTTCTGTAATGGAGATAGAAGATGTATTCGTTGCAAAAATACACTCTGGTTTACAGATTGCATCCAGTTGGGCAAACAAATCCTTCTTAACCTCGACATTTTCCACAATGGCTTCGATAATTAAATCCGCATCCTTTGCCGGCGCTAATTCAGTTGTCGTTGAAACCTTTGATAAGATGTCTGATTTGGTAGTCTCATCCATTTTACCCTTACTGACTAAGCGGTCTAATCCCTTACTTAATTTAGCCATAGATTTTTCTAAGATTCCATCTGAAATATCTCTGAATACGACTTCACTTCCTGCCTTTGCAAATACATGTCCGATATCAAGTCCCATCTGACCTGCACCGATAATAAAAACTTTTTTCATGATTGGCTCCTCCTAAAATTATTTATTTTTGAATTTTTCTAATTTTCTTTTTTCAACAAACGCTGTCATAGCGTCTTTTTGATCCTCTGTTGCAAAACATAATCCGAAAGCTTCAGCTTCAAAGGCGACACCGGTATTCATGTCTGTCTGTAAACCTCTGTTAATGCAGGCCTTGGACTGTCTTACGGCTATCTGTGCATTCTTTGCAATGTCTCCTGCCATGGCCATGGCCTCATCCATAAGGGCATCTACAGAAACCACTTTGTTGACCAGGCCTATTTTCTCTGCTTCTTCGGCACCAATAATTTTGGCCGTTAATATTAATTCTTTAGCTTTAGCGGCTCCCACTATGCGGGCAAGACGCTGGGTTCCACCAAATCCCGGGGTGATTCCCAAACCAACCTCAGGCTGGCCAAACTTTGCTTTCTCACTGGCAATACGGATGTCACAGCTCATTGCCAACTCATTCCCTCCACCTAGAGCAAAACCATTGATGGCGGCAATAACCGGCTTGACGGAATTCTCAATTCTTAAAAATACGTCATTCCCATAAACACCGAATGCTTTACCCTGGACAGCGCCGAAATCTTTCATTTGAGAGATATCCGCACCGGCTACAAAGGCTTTACCGGCACCGGTAATGACAATGACGTAAACATCTTCGTCTGCATCTAATTGGGTGAACGCATCATTTAAGTCGCGAAGCACCTCATCATTCAATGCATTCAAGGCCTGAGGTTTATTAATCGTTAAAACACCAACATTTTCCTTAATATCAGTCAGAACATTTGACATTTTTTTAACTTCCTTTCTTTTCATTTTAATTTCCTAATATTTTCATTTTACCGCATAAAATTAGATAAGTAAAGATATAGCTCATAATTATTATACATTGTTTTTATAAAAAAACAAGTAAAATCTTAGTATCGCCAAAACTGTAGAAGTAAAGACGATTTTAGCGAAAAAATCTTGTTAATTAATTATCAATTATTTCGATAAAACTCCATTTTCAACTTGATTGACGGTAAAAATCAGGCAAATGACTTTCGCCCACTGGCGTCTTTAAGACCCATTTTTTCTCGATATTTGGCCACTGTCCGTCTGGATATGGTGATTCCCTGTTCATTTAATAACTCTGTTATCATTCTGTCACTGTATGGCTTTTGCTTATTTTCCCGGTCAATGAATGCCTGCATCCTGGTTTTAATTTCCTCCGGTGTAACCTTATCACCTGACCCCTTAAATTCAATTCCTTTTGAAAAGAAATAGTTCATTGGATAAACGCCCCACGAACATTGAACATACTTGTCCCGTACGGCACGGCTGACCGTTGATTCATGAATTCCGACGACTGCTGCGATATCTGACAGCTTCATAGGCTTTATATTCCCGGGGCCTTTAGCAAAAAAAGCTTCCTGATGATCAATGACTGCCTTGGTCACATGAAGGAGTGTACTATGTCTTTGGGAAATGCAATTAAGCACCCATTCTGCCTGCTTTACCTTATCAGCAACATAAGTTTTGGCTTCTTCTGGCGAATCATCTTTAAGAATCTTAAGATAATAGTCATTGATGGTTATCTTGGGGTAAGTGTATTCGTTTAATAATATTTCATAATATCCGCTTAACTTTACAATCGTCACATCAGGCGTAATATACTTTAAATGTTCTCTTGAACTAAAACAGTTTCCCGGCTTCGGATTTAATAACTTAATCGTCTCACAAGCTTCAAGAACTTCCTCTACGGAAACTTTAAGCTTCTTCGCGATAATATGTAATTGGTTCTTCCCGACTAGCTCCAGATAATCTGCAATAATCTTCCTTGCCAGCAAATCCTTTGATTTCAAACGATCCAGCTGAATCAACAAACACTCCTGCAGGTTACGGGCACAAACTCCTGCCGGATCCAATCCCTGCAGCATTTTCAAAAGTGACTCGGCATCTTCCATTGACAAGGAAAACCGGATACATATATCCTCAAGACTGTCCTCTAAATATCCCTTGGAATCCAAACAGTGTATCATATAATCAACAACTTCATATTCCGGTACCGTAAAATCGGCAATGACTAATTGAGAATACAAATATTCCGCCAAATCCTCGCCAAGATTTTCACTGAAATTCCACTTGTCTTTCTGCTCTCCATCATCATTATACTCTTGTGAGTAATAGACACGGTTTTGCTCATCGCTGGACTTCAACCATTCCAGCTTCTTCCTGATATCATATTCTTTATCCGGGACTTGGTAGTCATCTTCGATGTCAATTACCGGATTCTCAACTGCAAGTTCTTTAATATAAACATCTAATTCCTGTGAACTCATCTGTAAGATTTCTGTCGATTGTATCATCCGCTGAGATAACGCAAGATTTTGCGACATTTCCATCTTTAATTCCATTTGCCTCTATCCCTTTCTGTTATATTCTGTTTTTATTATACACCAGATTTATGTTTTTTTCACCCTAAAACATTTAAAACAATTTTACTTTATTAACTAAGGGTAGACTTTTTCTATATACATATTATATAATTTAACCATCATACAAATTATATGGGAGATGTTCAATATGGAGATTTCAAAAAGATTATTCGGAAAAACAAAAGACGATTTAGATGTTTATGCCTATACCTTGAAAAATAATCAGGGGAATTGTATCACTTTCCTCAATTATGGTGCAACGGTCCAATCCATTGTCATTAAAGATACTTCCGGTACCGACAGAGATATATGCCTTGGATATAATACAGTAAGTGACTATGAAAATAATGACGGATATTTAGGCGCCTGTATTGGCCGGGTAGGAAACCGTATTGGTAAAGGACAATTTATTTTAAACGGTGTCTCTTATCAGTTGGCACTTAATGATGGCGAAAATCATTTGCACGGTGGTATCAAAGGCTTTGATAAACATATTTTCGATGTAGAGATATCTGGCGATTCCATCACTTTTTCAAGACTTTCCCCTGATAGTGAAGAGAATTATCCGGGAAATCTAAAGGTTGCCGTTTCCTATACATTCGATGACGATAATCAATTCATTCTGGATTACCACGCTGTGAGTGATCAAGATACGATTATTAATCTCACGAACCATACATATTTTAATTTATCCGGCGAAAACGACGGAGATATTACAGACCATTTATTACAATTGTATGCAGCTTCATTGACGGCAAATGATAAGGCCTGTCTCCCCACCGGTGAGATTTGGCCTGTTGAAAATTCCGCATTCGACTTTAGAAGGCCTAAAGCAATTGGTAAAGACATCAATTGTAATGAGCAGCAATTAATTAATGCCGGCGGTTATGATCATAATTTCGTTCTTGACGGTCAAGGTATGCGGCAAATTGCTGTCGTTTCATCGCCAAAGACAGGTTTAGCCATGGAAGTTTATACAGATAAACCAGGGGTTCAGTTTTATAGCGGTAACTTCTTAACAGGACAAACCGGCAAATCAGGTGTTCCCTATGTAAAACGTTCCGGGTTCTGCCTTGAAACACAATATTTCCCCAATGCCATGGCCTGCAAGGACTTTCCCTCTCCTATTTTAAGAGCCAGTGAAGAATACCATTTCACGACAGTTTATAAGTTCAAGAACTAGTGGAACCCCCTTCGATAGATGAAAGGACCGCCGCATTCCCACAGGAATCAAAGCGGTCCTTATACTCATCACTTCATATTTGATTAGCAAATATTTCTTAATGCTTCTGCCAAATCCCTGAGACCTTCCTCGGCAATACAAAGCCCTTTTTCAAGCAATGCCAAGCCTTCACGGATACAGCCTTCTTCAATAGCTTCCAGTCCTCTGCACAGTACCTCAATGCTTTTCTCAATGCTGCAAATAGCTTCATCAACCAGACGTTTCGTTTTACATCCAACTTCAATACAACCATTGTCGAATTTTGAAATCAGGCTTTCGGCAGCTTTTTCAAGATTGCAGATGCCCATTTTAATACATTGCAAGCCTTCACAAAGGCAGCCTCTTGAAACCTGAGATATTCCGCCTCTTATGTCTTTAATTCCACACCTTGCAATCTGAAAATCAAACTCCAGCTCCCTACATGCATCTTTGTCACTATCTCTAAACCTCGAACAATCATTTCTGCAATTATCTCTGTCTCTTCCTCTATCATTGCAACCACAATTACAGTTATTTCTACGGTCATCTCCAAATTGATTATTACACATAATTTACACTCCTTTATATTTTACCTTGATTATTGGTATACTATAATATATACAGGAGATAACAATATGTGCCATTTTTTCTTTTAGTTTGACAAAATATTTAATCTTTAATCGGATGAATATGTCCCAAGTGAGAGCATATCTTTATAAGATTCGGCAATCTCACTTGAAAGTTCAAATATCTTTCTTCGCATTGCTTCCGGCTCCAGGCAAACACATTTATTTCCAAAACCCATTAGATAACGGCAGGCTAAATCATCTATCGGCATATAGACACTCACAATATAATAATCTGCTCCATCAGGTATTAGACATTCTTCGCCAAAACGGGATATTATATCATCCCGGATTTCCTTGTGTATCCGCAATTTAGCCGGAACCAAAGTCATATCATTAAACTGGGGATCATCCATTTTTTCATTGGGAAACTTACGTAGTTCAAAATGATGCTCTAAAATACAGATGTTTTGCATTCGCAAGATTTTAAAAGTCCGGAAATCTCGACGTACCATACAGTATCCCTGAATATACCAGTCTTCACCTTTAAGTAATAAACGATAAGGTTCTATCTCCCGACTGCTTTCCCGCCCCCTGATATCCCGATAGTGAAAATGCAGAAGAAATTGATGTTCCATGGCAGATTTGATTGTTTCGATTTTATTGAACAGGTTTCCGGCATGTAACCATGGTAATACGTCTATTTTGATTTGGTTTGCACGAAAATCCAATTCCTCCTGCTTCTCAGGCGGAACCATTCCTTTAACTTTCGCAAGGGTTCCTATAATTTCCTGACCTGGAAAATTGCTCCTGATACTAGCAAGAGCCATAAGTAAGGTTGCAATGTCCGAAGTGGAAAAAAGACGTTTTTCCACTTTATACGTTTTCAAAATACTGACGCCGCCTCCCTGTCCGGATACGGCTACAATAGGAATACCCGCCTGGTTGATGGAATCTAAGTCCCGATAAATCGTGCGTGATGAGACTTCAAATGTCTTCGCTAATTCATCAGCACTCATTTTATCACGTTCTAATAATATCATAATAATTGCTATAAGCCTGTCTACCTTCATCAAAACTCCTATCTGCCTGCGTTGGCATATCGCTGTCTAACATTTATTTTTAATATAGCATAAATCCTTGACATACAGATGTCAAGAATAGTGTGGTACAATTTTAGAAAAATGTAAAGGAGCAATTGAAGATGAACGAAATTATGAAGAAAGCAACAGAAACACTTTGGGAAACAATCGGACAAGATAAAATAATGGTACTCGCTACCAGAAATGGCGATGGCGTTGCCGCTCGCACAGTAAACGTCTATACTTATGACGGAAGTTTTTATTTTGTGACAGAAGCTAACTCAAATAAGTATGCACAAATCAGCCAGAATGCCAATGTGGCTTTGAGTGTTGACGTTATCCAGATTACAGGCCATGCTGCACTATCAGAACACCCCGCAAGCGCGGAAAACAAACCGTTTGTCAATGCTATAGAAAAGCAGTTACCGCAACAATTTGCCCGTTATGCTTCAGTACCAGTCATGCGGTTAATCAAGATAACACCAATCCAAGCTAGTTTTCTTTCAATGGAAACGGGCAAGGGGTATGCTATCAATTTTAAAGAAAATTCAGCTGTCCCGAT
>Ga0154000_1000155_pt1 | contig 19550 bp, 17 predicted proteins | sample TSNC084MetaG_FD_104674 | JGI IMG/M metagenome (GOLD analysis project Ga0154000, IMG submission 104674) | Attine ant fungus gardens microbial communities from North Carolina, USA - TSNC084 MetaG | ecosystem: Host-associated > Fungi > Mycelium > Unclassified | place: USA: North Carolina, Lumber... | reverse complement strand
CGGCGAAATATGGATAATATGGCCCAGCTCCTCCTCCAGCGCCTTTACCACACCCTTGTTCTGCGCAACGCCGCCGGTCATCACAACCAGATCCCGCACGCCCACCCGGTGCGCCAATCCGGACACCCGGCTGGCAACAGAGCGGTGGATGCCATTGATGATGTCACACTTATTTGCATTTTGGGCAAGCTGGCTGATCACTTCGCTCTCCGCAAAGACAGTGCAGGTGGAGCTGATTGAAACATCCTTAGTTGACTGTTCTCCCAGAGCGCCCAAATCCTCCACCTTTACCTCCAGCACCCGGGCCATGACATCCAAGAAACGTCCGGTACCGGCGGCGCACTTGTCATTCATGACAAAGTTTGTCATGACACCGTTGTCAATCTGCAGAATCTTCACATCCTGTCCGCCGATGTCAATCACGGTGTGAACATTCGGGAAAAGGAAGTACGCCCCTTTTGCATGGCAGCTGAGTTCGCTCATTTGCTGGTCGGCAAGTTCCAACATAGAATTTCGGCCATACCCGGTAGCAAGAATATAGCTCATATCCTCTTTTTTCAGGCCGCAGTCTTCCAACACCTGGTTAATGGCCCGCTGTGGACCGCTGGTCCCGGCGCCCACAGGAATCAGAGATTTACTGACCATCTCCTTACCATCCGCCAAAATCACGCACTTTGACGCGGTGGAGCCGATGTCAATTCCTAACGTGTATATCCTCATAGCACACCTCCCACAAATGATAGCAGCTGATGACCGGTACGCCACATTCCCCGGGTTTCATTTGGCCCTGGAACCGGGCACTCAACAAAAGCCGGTTCCAGGGCATACCGAAGAAAAATAAACTTTATTTCTGATAGGTCTCAAAGTCCCGGATGGTGCGTGGCAGCAACATCTGATGGAACGGGCAGATGCCCTCGGGATTCTGATAAACGGAATCGGCAAACGCAACAATATAATTGCGCATCATGGGCATGTCGACTATCTCATCCACGTAGCCGGCCTGGGCACAGTATAGTGGCTTGGATTTCTCATTATAGTCGTTAATCAGCTCATTCATCTTATCAATGGTGGGCTGCAGATCCTTGCCCGCTTTATGCTCCCGGGCCAGCTTTCCGGTGAACATGGCGGCGGCGGCGGTTTCTCCGTTCATCACGTTGATTTCAGTGGCCGCCGTGCCCAGGGAGAAGGCGTTGTTGTCATTGCCCTGAGGTCCGCCCAGCACATAGTGGGCCGCCGCAGTGCCGCGGCGGAGCGTAATCTCCATCATGGGCAGCTTGGAGGATTGGATGGAATAAATCAGGCTCTGGCCCAGTCCCAGCAGTTCGGCCTTCTCCGCGTCATCGCCCACGTCAATCCCGGTGGTGTCCTGAAGCCAAACAATGGGCAGCCGGTCGCGGGAACACAGGGTGACAAACTCGTTCATCTTGATCAGGCCCTGGCGGTAGAGCTTTCCGCCCGCTCCAATGGAGCCCGGCTTATACTCCGGATAATTGGGGAACACGCCCTGCTGGTTGGCCACAACGCCCACCAGAAGGCCGTCCACCTTGGCAATTCCGGTGATCATCTCGGGACCGTAGCCCTTCTTATATTCCATAAACCCGCTTCCGTCAAACAGCCGGGCGATCACGGAATACATATCGTAGGGGCGTTTTTTGTTCATGGGAATCAGGTCGTACAGCTCCATTTCGGAAGAGGCCGGTGACTTGGGCGTATCCACCCGGAAGAATTCCAGGTCATAGGAGGGCAGCATATCCAGGAATTTTTTAATTCCTGCAATCACGCCCTCGTCCTCGGAATATACTTCACGGAAGAAGCCGGTCTCCCCGTGGTGAATGGACACGCTCCCGGGAGGGTCTGCGCGCAGTCCTTTGGTCCCTTCCACAAGGGCCAGGGCGCCTTCCATATCCACATAGCCCTTGGGGTTCATCCCGCCCACAATGCCGGCGCCGCCAACGGCCATATTTCCTTTTTCATGGGCAATCAAAATGGTGGGACTGATGGAGTGGTATCCGCCGCCCGCAGGGTTTGTGCCGTAAATTCCGACAATCACGGGAATTCCCATCTGATTGAGCTCGCTGTTGCGGTAGAAGGGCGTGCCGCCGCCCCGGCGGTTTGGAAATACTTTTTCCTGTACGTCCAATTCAACGCCGGCGCAGTTGAGTAAGTACACCAGAGGGATCCTTAGTCGTTTTGCAGTGTCGCTTCCCCGCAGCAAATTGTCCGCCTGGCCTGGCACCCAGGTACCGGCGTGCTTTTTGTTGTCGGACGCGACAATGCAGCACCATTTTCCGTTGACACGGCCCAGCCCCTTGATGATGGAAGTGGATCCGGTTTTGTTTCCTTCTGGGTTATAAAGGCTATTGAGCGGGCACCATGTGCCGGAATCCACCAGCATAGAGACACGCTGCATTGCGGTCATCTGACCCTTTGCATTGATGTCCTCATCACTTTTTCCGGCGGACAGGGCATCCACGATTTTCGCATGAATTTCCTCCTCAACCTGGCGCAGCTCCGCCGCATTTTCCCCATTGGCACGCACCGGCTTGCCCACCGTGGGCATATTTTGAAAATAGCAGGGCATAGAATATCCGGACATAGTTATCTCCTCCTTCTTCTCTCTTATTCTACAGGGCGCTTAATAAACGCCTCACCAGGATCAATCTCCTCACGGATGATACGGATCACATCGGGAGAGGGAGGCGCAATCAGCTCCGCCCGGGAGGTATCAATCTCAAATCCGGTATTTTCAACAATTTCCTCAATGGACGAGGTCTCATAGTATCCAGCCAAATACATGCGCTTGGTCTCAGAATCAAACTTCATCACACCCCGGTCTGTCACAATAGCCTGAGGCCCCACATTGGAAGGCAGACCTGCCTTGGCGCGGCCATCGGGGCCACCCATCCAGCCGGGCGAGGTAATATAATCGATCTGCTCAATAAAGCGGCGCTTTTCATGCTGCATCATGATTACCGTGTTGGAATAGGTTGCGATGCCGTTGGCGCCGCCGGAGCCGGTAAACCGGGTCTTGGGGGCATAATAGTTTCCGATGCAGGTGGAGTTTACATCGCCGTAGGGGTTGATCTGCGCGCCGCCGATAAAGGCAATCAGGCGTCCGCGGTTGTGCTGCCACTCGCAGGCCTCATAGCCGATAAAGCGAACATTGGGCCACTGCACGGCGCAGTGGGCCATCAGGCGGTTGTCGCCCACAGAGCGTGGCACCTCAATCGGTGCGCAATCCATCAGACCGCTCTCCACGATGAGGTTGCAGCTGGGGGCGAAAATGCGCTTTGCCAGCGCTGCGCCAATCAACGGCAGGCCGGTGCCCACAATGACCACCTGGCCGTCTTCGATGACCTTGCCGATGGTGACCGCCTGCATTTCCTTATTCGTATAATTTGTATAATCAGCCATTGACTTAGCCCTCCTTACCAATATTCTTGGTTGCGTAGCCGTAGCCCGGAACTTCCTTTAAGTTCACCATGCGCATGGTGGAAAACAGGTTTACATACTCCTCGTGATCCTTTACGCCATAGACATATTTCTCCACAAACTCCTTGAAGGCCTCCGGAGTCTTGCTGGCCACGTCATACTCTTTCATGTAGGCGTTATCATAGTCATAGTAGCCGTACAGTTGTGTGGGGTGAGCGCCGTAGGGGCAATGTACCACAGCGTCAACACAGAAAGGCGGAATCGAATTTTTTGTCGGCTCCTGCCGGATCTGGTCATTTTCCACCAGCTCATCGCAGATGACAATGGCCTTGCGCGCGGCCACAATAATATCCACATCATGGAACTCATCGCCAATGATGCGGCAGGTGCCATCGGGACTGGCCTGCTGCGCATGGATGATGGCAGTGTCCAGCTTGGGCACGGGGACGGCCACTACTTTCTCACCGGGAGCAAAGGGGTTGTCCATGTAAACAAACTTGTCATCGGGAAGCTTTTCAATGGTCTTGCGCACCTCCTTGCTGATGCCCCACATGTCGGTAAGAGATGACCCCATCATCAGTTTCACTGGCAGGAACGGAAGCCCCAGGGAAGCGGCATGCAGCATCAGCATAACAACGTCCTGAGAATAGTCCTCGTAAATCAGCTCTCCCTTTTCAATGGCGGCACGGAAACGCCGGGATACATTGGTCACACCGGAATTTGCAGTATAGCAGTTGATATAGGCCTTTACACGTCCTTCTCCAATCAGCAGATCCCAGTCGCCGCCGGCAGGGCCGGCATAAGCAATAAAATCCTTTTGTCCCTGACGGAGAATTTCGTGCACCGCCGCATAGGGCTTGCGGTTTGTGGTGAAGCCGCCAAACGATATGGAGTCGCCGTCTTCAACAAACTTCGCGATTGCGTCATGCAAGGAATACACTTTGTTCATGGTAAAACCCCCATTACAAAATATTTGACTTGATTCGCTTCCTGTAAATTTGCTCATTGTGAGTTTCCTAACTTTCTTCCTGTGCAGTTTAACACATATGGCGCAAAAATTCCTTTGTTAATTTAGCAAAAAGTTTGCATATATTCACCTCACATGATATAATATCCGCAAAGTGGATACTATATTGCCCATTCACGTACTCCGTGCGCGAGCGCCTTGATTTAAGCCGTGGAGCGGAACGCGCCACATGGCAAATGATATCATAATCTTCGGATATGATATTGCCCATTCGCGTACTTCGTGCGTGAGCGCCTTGATTTAAGCCGTGGAGCGGAACGCGCCATATATACTACATTTCTAATATTTAATATTATAACCTCCCATGCAGTTATTGTATATTATGACCACAAAGCGCACCGAGGGATCGTGATATGCCATACCTGCCCGCGCTGTGGCATCCGCTTTGGTTTCCGGCTGTGCCATCTGGCCGTTCCTGTGAAGAAAAAGCGACCTGGCATCACCGCAGCCAATAAAAACACCATTTATGTCAACTTAGGTTCCCCTCTTTCTATCGGACTCCCGGGGTGTCCAGATCAATATCCGGCTTTGTAATACGAGCTTTCTAGCGTGATCAATAATGCACAACCTTTCCTATTCTGACGAAAAAGCCGGGAAAGAGCCAATCGAGGAGGACCACTCATATGAATAACATAGAATTCCATCTTCAATTAAACCATAATAAATCCTGGAATATGAGCCGCCTGCACTTTCATGATCATTATGAGCTGCTTTTACCCTTGACCAGCCCAGGAAACATTTTTGTCAACGATCAGGTTTATCCCCTTCAGCGCGGCACGCTGTACCTCATTGGCGAAAACACCCTGCACCGCACAATGGCCGTGGATTTTCACACCCGCTATGTGCTGCACATCGGGCAAAAAGCCCTCTCTGATCTGTCCACGCCACAGACCGATTTCACCAGATTGATCCATGAGACGTTTCGCAGGGCCGACCTGTCCCCAACGCAACTGACCCGGCTCATTGAACTGTTTCAAGCCGTGGAGCACCATAAAAACGATGGTGCCTTCGGCAGCGATATTCGCCACGTCACTGCACTGCTGGACCTACTCATCACAGTGACACCGGTTCTCAGCTCCTCTAACGCGGGGGATGCAATTCACAGTAAAGATTTCCTGCGCATTATGCCAATTCTGGACTATATCCGGGCGCATCTTGCCGAGCCACTGAATTTGGATCAAATTGCCTCCACCTTTTTCATCAGCAAGCACTATCTCTGCCGGGTATTTAAAAACGCCATTGGCTTTTCTGTGATGGAGTACATCATTCACTGCCGGATCTTACAGGCGAGACGGCTTCTCCAAGAGGGTCACAGTGTTCAGGAGGCAGGAGAACTGTCCGGCTTCTCGGATAATTCCCACTTCATCCGTACGTTCCGCAAGCTCACCGGCACCTCACCCGGCCGCTACGCAAAAGAATATCAAAGCAGCGATCAAATTTTGGTCGATAGCAGGCATTCTCTCTAAAAAAGTTAAGAACCTGTATTCACAGATGGAACTGCCGAAGCAGCGAACAGCTTTTTTGGCGGACAAGGCAAATTTTTGCAGAAATCATTGGTTTGTTTTAAGAAAATTTAACGTGGTATGGCAGAACAATCGCCGTTGATACGGTGCTTTTAGCTGGGAGTACAGGTGCTAGAATTTACAAATCTGTTTTCAATTTTCTGATTGAGCCAATTAAGAGAAAAACCGGGTATACTCCACTCATCGACAGGGAGTTGTCCGGTTTTTGTTTATTTGACCTCTTTCAGCACATCGCCATTTTTGATAAAATATTCCACGCCGGAGTAGATGGTGGTCAAAACAATCACCGCAACACAGACCGTGTTCAGCCATTTAAAAATAGGCAGGAACATCAGCACAATACAAACCATTGTGCTGGCGGTCTTCACCTTCCCCGACCAGCCCGCTGCGATCACACGCCCCTTGTCTGCCGCTACCATACGCAGGCCGCTGACCGCAAATTCCCGCACAATGACCACAAGCAGCGCCCAGCCGGGCATCTGCCCAATTTCCACAAACCACACCAGGGCCGCCGCCACAAGCATCTTATCGGCCAAAGGATCCATAAATTTTCCAAAGTCTGTAATTTGATGGTGGTGTCGGGCGATATAACCATCTAAAAAATCCGTTAAGCTGGCAGCAACAAAGACCGCCAGTGCCCAATAATTGGCGCCGGGCACATTCAAATATAGCACCATAAGAAATACCGGAATCATAATCACACGCAGAATGGTCAGTTTATTGGCGGTATTCATCCCTTTACACCTCTTTATTCCTCAATTTCCCCCATCAAATCACCGTCAGACATCCCGGTCATGCGCACCGGAACAAACGCTCCAGCCGGGACAATGCCGGAAGCGGTAAATAGAACACGTCCGTCAATATCCGGCGAATCCCCACAGGTGCGCCCTGTAAAACATCCCGCCTGCGCATCCAAGCCCTCACAGAGGACTTCCACCACCGTACCCAGCCTGGCTTCATTATATTCATCCATAATCCGGGACTGTAAATCCACCAAGAGCTCTACCCGATGTGCGGCAATGTCAGCCGGCACCTGATCTTTCATTGCAGCGGCCAGGGTTCCCTCCTCCGCTGAGTACTGGAACACACCCACGCGCTGGAGCTTTTGCTGTTGCAGAAACGCGCACAGCTCTTCAAATTCCTCCTGTGTTTCACCAGGCAGGCCACAGATTATGGAGGTTCGAATCACCACGTCAGGCATCGCTTCCCGCAGCTTTCCGAACAGGCGCTCACAGTCCTCCTTGGTATTACGCCGGCGCATGGCTGACAAAATACGGTTATTACAGTGCTGAATTGGGATATCCAAATAGTGGAGAATCTTACTCTCTCCGGCAATGACCTCAATCAGCTCATCGGTCACGGCCTCCGGGTATAGGTAATGGAGGCGAATCCAATGGAACTCCAACTTGCACAGCGCTTGGAGCAGCTTGGCCAAGCTGCCGCCCCCCTCCAAATCGCTGCCGTAGCGGGTGATATCCTGTGCAATGATGATCAGCTCTTTCACACCCCGCCGGGCAAGGACACGCGCCTCCGCCAGTATTTCTGCCATACCGCGGCTGCGGTATTTCCCGCGCAACTTAGGGATGATACAAAAGGCACAGCCATTGCTGCACCCCTCAGCAATTTTCAGAAACGCGGTGTAGGGCGGGGTGGTGACGATCCGCTCCCCATCATCATAGGTGCTGTGGATATTGCCGAAGTGCTCCGGGCTCTCTCCTGCCATCAATGCCTCGATTGCGCAGACAACATCGTGATAGCTCCCGGTGCCCAGCATGCCGTCCACCTCAGGGAGTTCCGTTTTCATTTCCTCCCGGTAACGCTGTGGCAGACACCCCGCCACCAGCAGCCTTTTCAGCGTTCCCTCTTCTTTCAGCCGCGCCAGTTCCAAGATATAATCAATGGCCTCGCTTTTTGCTGATTCGATAAATCCACAGGTGTTCAGTACCGCTACATCGGCTCCCTCCGGTTCTCCGGTAACGGTATACCCAGCGGCTTTGCATAGAGCCATCATCTGTTCTGTATTCACCAGGTTCTTGGCACACCCCAGAGAAAGAAAAGCCACCTTATACCCCATAAAACCGCACCTTTCCACGATCGACCGGATGGCTCCACCCATTCCATATCCCATCCGATTTCAAACAAACCGGAAGCAGCGTTTCGCGGGCGATCCAAATTGCAGCCAATTGATGTTCCAATCAACCCCACAGAAGAGCGCAAATGCCGCGAAGCCACCTCTTTATTCCTCCCACATTTCCGCGCCAAAGCGCTGAAGGCCTTCCCGGATTTCATCCCAGGAAAAACCCCGGCGTATCAGTGCGTTGGAGAGCTTTTGCAGCTCTCCCGGGTCTGTGGGACTGCCTTTTCGCTTTTGACGCAAAAAGTTCTCAATTGCCTCCTGGGGATTGACGGCCTGTTCCAGGGCCTCATCCCACAACTTCTTTTGGATCCCGCGGCGGCAGAGCTCATACCGCAGCTTGCGCGCGCCATAGCCCTTAGCAGAGAGATAACGCACCACCTGCGTGGCATAGGCCGCGTCATTTAAGAGCCCCAATTCCTCCATACGGTCACAGACGGCAAGCACCTCCTCCTCCGGAGTCTCCCGCTGGGACAGCTTTTTCTCCAGTTCCCATCGGGACATGGCCTGACAGGAGAGCAGGTTCACCGCCCTCTCCCTCAATTTGCTTCTGCGGGCGGAAATGACCAGCCTCTCCAGCTCATCTTCGGTCAATTCCCGGCCGGAGTACAGGGAAAAGGACAGTACCTCCTCCTCCCCCACACGCAGACAAGAGCCGTCCTCCATCGCCGCTAGCCATTGGCCGCTGCCGCGCTTGGAGGGCTTTAATTCCTCCAGCTTCATTGCTCTTCAAAATCTTCCGCAGACACATCCACCGCGCGCCCCGCTGCCTTCGCCGCAATTTTTGACTGCGGACTCATCAGCTTGTAGGCATTTTGGCGGATATCTTCTTCCAATTTTTCGGCGACATCCGGTGTGGCCTTGAGGTATTCTTTCACCGCGTCCCGCCCTTGTCCAAGGCGCACCTCCTTCATGGAAAACCAGGAACCGCTCTTTTGAATCAGATCCAGCCGCACAGCCAGATCTACCATCTCGCCCCACTTGGAGATGCCTTCGCCATATAAAATTTCAAACTCCGCCTCCCGGAAGGGCGGGGCCACTTTATTTTTCACCACGCGCGCCCGGGTGCGGTTCCCCACAATTTCAGAGCCGTTCTTGATCGCCTCGACCCGGCGCACATCGATGCGCACAGAGGAATAGAACTTCAACGCCCGCCCGCCGGTTGTCACCTCAGGGTTTCCGTACATAACGCCAACCTTTTCACGCAGCTGGTTAATAAAAATCACAACACAGTTGGTTTTCCCCACAGAACCGGCCAGCTTCCGCATCGCCTGGCTCATGAGCCTGGCCAACAGTCCCACATGGGAATCTCCCATCTCCCCCTCAATTTCCGCCCGGGGAACCAGCGCTGCCACTGAATCCACCACCACCACATCTAACGCTCCGGAGCGCACCAGGGCCTCGCAAATTTCAAGGCCCTGCTCTCCCGTGTCGGGCTGGGAAATCAGCATGGAATCAATGTCCACCCCCAACGCATGGGCATAGGTTGGATCCAGCGCGTGTTCCGCATCAATAAAGGCCACCTCGCCGCCGCGCTTTTGCGCCTCGGCAAGAATATGCAGGGCAAGGGTTGTTTTGCCTGAAGATTCCGGGCCGTAGATCTCAATAATGCGCCCCTTGGGGACGCCGCCGATTCCCAGAGCCACATCCAGGGACAGAGACCCGGTGGGGATCGCCTCCACCACAATGCCGGTATTCTCGCCCAAGCGCATAATGGCGCCCTTCCCAAAACTCCGCTCAATTTGGTCCATCGCCGTCTGCAGCGCCTTCTTCTTGTCGGAGGCCGGCGTGGCGGCCTCTACCGCTGATTTTTTTACTGCCACTGGTCTTTACACCCTTTCCGCTTCATCCGCCGCAGCTATCCCGGCAGATTTTATCCATTGATAACCCCTTCCACCACACGCCAGATTCCCTGGGTGTCGGCAGTGGTCTGAATTTGCTCAAATCCGTTTTGCGCCAGAATCTCCTCCACTGAGGCGGCCTGCCCGATTCCCACCTCAAACAGGAGGCGCCCGCCCAGGCGCAGGGCACTTTTCCATTTTGCCGCAATTTCCTGGTAAAAGTACAGGCCGTCCGCTCCGCCATCCAGCGCCATGTGGGGCTCAAAGTCCCGCACCGATGGCTCTAAGTGCACAAGCTCTTCCGTAGGGATGTAGGGTGGATTGCAGGCAACTACATCAAAATCCCACAGGGTGGAGGCCGGCGGCTGTAACGCATCCACAGAGAGACAAGTCACCCTGGAATTTAAGTCATTGCGCCGCACGTTTTGCTTGCAGACGCGCAGAGCACCCTCTGACAGCTCTCCCAAGACCACCCTGCAGTGCGGCGCATTGGCGGCCACAGCAAGTCCAACACAGCCGCTTCCGGCGCAGAGATCCAGCATCCTGGCCCCTTCCTCTGCTGCCCGGACGCACAAAATGGCCCGCTCCGCTAAAATCTCCGTATCCATTCGGGGAATTAACACATCGTTTGAGATATCCAGAGAGAGACCAAAGAACTCCCACTCCCCCACAATATAGGCAACAGGTTCTCCAGTCAAACGGCGCTGCACCAATGTTTCAACCCGCCGCTCCAGTTCGCCCGAGACATAGAGCGGCATATCCCGGTAGAGCTGTTCCCGGCTTTTGTCCGATGCAAAGCACAGCAACTCCCGCGCCTCCAACTGGGCACTCTCGATGCCTGCCCGCTTCAGCCGCGCCCGGGTATCCAAAAAAAGATTGTTGTATGTAGTGGCCACGCCGCCATCCCTCCTCAGAACCGCTCAGGCAGCCGCCTCTACCAGGCATCTGTCCCTTTTTTCTCCGGCAGCACCAGCTCCAGAGCGCGGATTCCCACCTCAATCATGCCATCCTCCGGCTCAAACGTAGTGAAATTCTGCATCCAGAGTCCCGGAGCCACCAATACACGGGTCACAGCATGATCATGCCGTCCGGCGTAGCGGTTGAATTCATAGCTTACGCCCACCACCAGCGGCAACATAACCAGATGCGCCAACATACGCAAAAAAGGGTTATTGACCGGCCAAACGGTAAACACAATGCTGGATACCAAAATAGACACAAAGATGACCACAAACAGAAAGCTGGTACCACACCGGGGATGATGTCTGGGCTGGACACGAACGTTTTCCACCGTCAAAGGCAATCCAGCCTCATAGCAAAAAATCGTCTTATGCTCCGCCCCGTGATATTGGAACACACGGTGGATGTCCTTCATTCTGGAACAGAGCGCCAGGTAGCCGATAAAGATCGCAATCTTAAACAGCGCCTCCGCCAGGTTCCGTACAATCACAGAGTTTGTAAACAGAACCACAACCGTCCCCAGCAGCGTGGGCAAGAAGAAAAACAGCCCAATGGACATTGCAACTCCCAAGATCACCGCCAGCGTCACAATCACCGACATCATTTTTTCGCTGCCCAGCTTCCTTTCCAGCCACCGCTCAAATTTGGAGGGTTCCTCCGCTTCCCCCTCCTCCTCCGGATAAAACTCAGCAGAAAACATCAGCGCCTGTACGCCATTTACCATGCTGTCCAGAAATGTGACAGAACCGCGGATCAAAGGCCAACCCAAAACCGGGTGGCGCTCCTTAATCAGCTTCAGCTCCTTCTCCTGGATCTCCAGTTCTCCGTCCGGACGGCGCACCACCACAGCCTGCTTTTTGGGGCCGCGCATCATAACTCCCTCAATCAGCGCTTGGCCGCCGCACATGGTCTTAAAGCCTCCGGCAGGTGCGGTGCAGGAGGTCTGTGTCTGTTTTTCTTCCATCTTTTTCTCCTTTGCTCAAGGACATGCACATCCGTATTATACCAGCCGCGGGTACGAAATGCAAGAATTATATAGAACCTACGTTCTAATTTGAACGCGAATGGTTACGATACATCCGCCTCCGTCAGCATTACCAATTTCCAAAGTCCCTTCATGACGGGTGATAATCTCCTCACACACGGCCAGCCCAATCCCGGAGCCGCGGGTTTTTGAACTGCCTTTGTAAAACTTGTACTTGATATGGGGCAGCTCCTCCTCCGGCACGCCGGGACCATAGTCCCGAATTCGGATCACGGCCTGTTCTGCCTCACAATGTATGGACACATCAATTTGTTTTCCGGAGCCGCCGTGCTTCGCAGCGTTATCCAAAAGATTACAAAACACCTGCCGCAGCCGCTCAGGATCCCCTATGACGGGAATGCTGTCCTCCCACTCATCATGATAGGTCAATTCAATCCCTTCCCTGCGGAAAAATTCCCGGTAGGTATAGACCGCATCTTCCAGCTCCGCTTTCAAATCCATGGGCTCTACAGAAAGAGTAAACCGGCCATCCTCAATTCTGGAAAATTCCAGCAACTCCTCCACCATATTGGTCAGTCTTCTGGCCTCGCTGACAATAATGTCCAGACCCTTCTGCATATCCATCGGTTTTTTCAGTTCCCCGCTTTGCATCGTCTCCGCCCAGCCTGTGATGGCGGTCAGAGGCGTACGTAATTCATGAGAAACAGAAGAGATGAATTCACTTTGCGTTTTTTCCGACCGCTTGATTTTCATAGACATGTCGTTGATGGTGTCAATCAATTCCCCGATTTCATCATCATACTGCTTTTCAATTTGAATTCCAAAGCTGCCATCGGCAATCAATCTGGCGTTCTCAGTGATTGCGGCCACCGGTTCCACAATGGAGCGGACAAAATAGAGGTTTGAAAAATACACCAGCGACAAGATGGCCGCACAAAAAAGCGCAAACCAGGCGATGCTAAAGGCCATCTGCTTGTCCACCTCCCTCATGGAGGTGACCAGACGGATCACTCCAACCACTGTCTGTCCCCGATAGATCACCGGCGCAGAGGCCGCCATAATTCTCTCGTTGGTATTGGGATCCCTTCCGATCCAGACCGTGGCCGTTCGGATTTCCAAGGCCTCTGTCACATCCGGCGTTCCGGGAACCGTACCCGATGTGACCTCGCCATAGTTTGTGTAAAGCACCGTACCATCGGTCTCTACAAATTGGATTTCCATTTGTGCGCTGTATTGAAACGTGGAAGATGACACCGTGGTTTGCGCTGTCGTACGGTACTCGTTTTGTGTGTACTGGTTAAAGGAGGAGGCCGTTGTGCTGGCGACACTGAGCAAATTCTTACTCATGGTTCCATAATAGTAGCTCCATATCATTAACGTAAGCGTCCCAAAGGTGAGAAACAGAATGAGCAGGATGATACTCATGCTATTCACCAGCCAACGCCGGCGGATCCCCCGGATTTTCACCGCATCGTTTATTTTGGGCTGTATAGCCACGGCTTCCCTCCTCACTTTAGCACCCTATCTAGAATATAATTCTCAGTTACCCCATTTATATCCATAACCCCAAACCGTATTGATATACACAGGATTTGTGGCATTGTCCTCAATCTTGATGCGCAGCCGCCGGATGTTCACATCCACGATTTTCAACTCCCCAAAGTAATCCTCTCCCCATACGGCATCCAGAATTTCCTCCCGGGAAAGGGCCTTCCCCGGATTTTCCATGAAGAGCTTCATAATGCCGTATTCCACCTGGGTCAGCTTCACCCTCTGGCCATTTTTTTGCAGAGACCGGTTTCTTATATTGAGCTGGAAGGGGGCCAGGTAAATCTCTTCGGAGTCGGCCTCCGTATCCCCCCCTGCGCGCCGGAACAGCGCATCCACCCGGGCTGTCAGCTCTGCGGGAGAAAAGGGCTTTGTCACATAGTCGTCTGCCCCGGTCATAAGCCCTGTCACCTTGTCCATCTCCTGTGTACGGGCCGTGAGCATAATAATCCCAATTTTATTATCCATGGCACGCATACGCCGGCAGACCTCAAACCCGTCAATATCAGGCAGCATAATGTCCAGCAGCGCCACCGTGGTATCGGGATTTTCCTTCAGCCGTGCCAGAGCCTCTTCCCCGGTCCCCGCCTCCACGGTGGTATAGCCTGCCCGTTTCAGGTTGATGACAACAAAGCTGCGGATATTTTCTTCATCTTCTAAAACCAACACTTTTTTCATCTTCCCTGTCTCCTTTGTTGGCAATCTTTCCTGCTTACTACTCGCTGCCCCAGCCAGTGAAAATGCGGCCGAAGTTCTCCATGACTCCGTTCTGGTCGAGTCCGCAGTTCCAGCTTCCCTCATAAAATGTAGCGGAATAAATGGCCGTGGCGTCCTCCTCCAACTGGAAGCGATTATTTAAGGTGGCGCGGCTGAACCGGTTCTGACCTGTTAAGCGATAAATTGTCAGAAAATTTTCCGGTTCCTTCCCCGGTCCCTCCCAATAGGAAAAAATAACCGCCCGCTGTCCGCTGACAGAGTTATTTTGGGACAGGACAAGAACATCCTTCCACGCCTCCGGAATGACAAAATACCATTCGTCAGTCGTATTGTGGTAAGTGGTAGCAATCTCCACCTCATTGCCGTTGACATCATATTGAATCCATTCAATCAGCCAAAAGGTCCCAGCCGCCTCTTCCTCCGCTGTGGGCAGCATTCTGGGGCGCGGAACCTCTAAAATGGAATCATTATTGATATCCACCGGCTCCACCGAGGTATACTCCCGCAGAACATTTTTGCTCACAGCGGTCTCCGGATCCAGACCGATATTGGTGAGTACACCGTTCTGAAAGGTGATGATATCAAGCGCTTTCCCAGTATCCGCCAGCGTGCTGGTGATATAAAGGGCGGGGATATACTCTGCCAAATAGTTGGCGCGCATCTTATTGAGTACGGTGATCCCCGCGGACAGCGGCGCTGTTCCAACGCTGACAACCTCACTGCCCCCCCAGGCGTAGACCTCCACATAGCTATTGGTACCTGCCGAATCAATACGGGGAACCGCCAATTCTATTCTGCCGTCCTGGTTGATGTCCAGCAGATTATAGAATCCGCTGTGTTCCACCAAACGCAGTTCTTTTGCCTGCAACGCCAGATTTTCCCATGTGGGAACCGCGCTGACCGTCTGATTGCCCTCTGTGCGCCGCTCCTGATAGTCAAAGGAATAGATGCCCAATTTGTTGCCGCCCAATGCCGTCTGCCAGCTGACCACCACTTCCTTTTCCCCGATGCCATTGATATCCACATAGTCAATGGCATAGATGGACATTCCTTCCCCCTGGATCACGCCTCTGACGGAGTAATTCCCCTCGTCATCCTGGCTAAAAACATAGATTTTCAGGGCTTTTTCCTCTCCGGACACCCGAAAGAAGGTCACAGCGGATTCCTGCACGCCATCCCCGTCTAAATCCAGCAGTTGAATGATTGCGGTATTCTTGCCGGAAAGAATATTTGCATTTTCCACCACCGGGTTCAGTGTTTTCAGCTCCTCTATCACCCGGGCCCGCTCCATCTCCAGACTTTCATACCCGGGAAACCGTTCCGGAAGGCTGTATAACTCATCCACCGGACGAAACAAGCAGCCGGACAGCATGGCGGCAAGACCAATCAGTATCAGTGTCAATAAAAGCCGTTTTTTCACGCCGTCCACACCCTTTGCATCAAATCATACTGAAACCTATAAAAACCCTGCTTATCATCATAGCACAATTTTTTTTGCAGGGATATAAGTTTTTTGAAAAAAGGAGACAATTTTGTCCATAAAACTCCCTCCGCCAGAAGTGCTCCGGCAGAGGGAGTAAACCATGCGCGCAGCCATGTCCTGCAAGATTGCAGCTGGTATTTTTTTGCCCCACAGAGCCCTGCTGTCACGGACAAACATTGCGAAACCGCCTCTGACCAAGCCGAATCAAGACAAAACAGCAAGGTATGTCCTAGGGACTGTTTGAAAAAACCAGACGCCCGTCATACCGCCATATGTTCCGCCATACCGCTCCGATTTTCCTTGCCATAAAGCAATGATGCCCGCGAAAAATTGGCTTGTCTGGCAAAAAATCTGTCAGATATGCCAAACGCCCCAATGTTTCAGACAGCCCCTAGCCCGCCTGGGGCAACGTGACAATGGCCTTAAATAAATCCCCGTCCACAACTAACTCAAAGGTGCCGCCCTGCAACTCCGTTAAGCTCTTTGCGATTGACAGCCCCAGCCCTGTCCCCTCCGTGGTTCTGGACGCATCGCCCCGGACAAACCGTTCCATCAGCCGTTCCGCGGGCACATTGAGCGCTTGCCTGGAAACATTTTTCACCGTGAGCAACACTTGCCCACGCCCCCTTGTCAGCTCAATATAGACCCTTGTGCCCTCCAGCGCATATTTTACGCAGTTTGAAAGCAGGTTATCCAGCACACGCCACACGTGGCGGCCATCGGAATACACATAGGTCTCCCCTTCCGGCATCTCAAGACATACCGATAAGAATCGCCCCTCTAAGCGCTCCTTATGCTCTCCCAGCGCTTGCTCCAGCAGCTGGCCCATGCTAATTTTCTCCCGGTTTACTGCCATCGCGCCAGTGGCCGCCTTGCTGGCCTCCACCAAGTCCTCCGTCAGCTTTTTCAGACGCAGCGCCTTGCGGTCCAGCACCTCAATATATTCCTGGGCGCGGGGGTCCTTTTGCTCCGTGGTCTTCAGCAAATCAACATAATTAATAATGGAGGTCAGCGGTGTCTTCAGGTCATGGGAAACATTGGTAATCAGCTCCGCTTTGAACCGTTCGCTCTTCATCTGCTCATCCACAGCTGTGGACAGCCCCACCGAGATATTATTCAAGGCCTGCGCATGTTTGTGAAGATCGTGAGGCATCCTTGCCGTGTCAATCCGGTGATTGATATTGCCGGATGCAATGGCGCGCCCCCCCTCCTGAATCCGGTGGAAACACAGTGCCCACCAGCATAACCCGGCCGCGGCCAACAAATCCACCAAAAATACCGGAACGGGATACAACTCCCAAAACAAATTCCGCGCCAAAAAATTAAGAAACAAGTAGAGCAAGAAGCCTGTCACACTCTTCCAGATAATCGGCATTGCTTGGAATATGGCGCCCACAGTCCGGGCACACCATCTCCCCAGTCTCCAAAGCAGGCTTGTCTCCCGCAGTACATGCCCCTTGATGCGTACTGTCAAAGTACGCATCCAAAGCACAGCCAATGCCGCCAATGCCGTACTCATCAGCGCAGCCGCGGAAACTAAATATTGCAGACTTTTCTCCACATCCCCAGACAGCAGATAACTCTCAAACTCATATACGATGGAATCAATCTGCCATGAAATACACCGGAGTATCATATAGATCCCACCGCCGATGAGTAAGATTGACAGCCCGGTGTAGACCTCAAAATAAATTTTCTCCTGCCAGGTCAGCACAATGCTCTCGCTGTTCATCCTATGTCCGCTGGCCCAGAGGATTAAAATAAAGCATCCAAAACCGAGGGCTATAAAAAACAAAACCCAAATTCCCTGATTCACGGCATCGCCCTGCAATCGCTGCATCAGGGCATGCTGATTGTAAAACTCATCACGGGCCACACCATGATCCAGATCCACGTAGAGATCAATCAGACAGGCCGGCCGGATATCCGGCTCCAGCGCAGTTGCGGTGGACAACGTCCCCTGCAAAGCTTGCTTGTCAAAGAAGTAGTGCTCATAAAATGTGTCCCACACCGCACCCAAATAGTCGGACAATAAACCACTGTGAGAAAAGATTTCATTCCCATTTTGCAAAATAATCAGGCGAAACTGTTCCGCCTGGAAGTCGAAGCCCAACGTGGCGACATATTCACCATCGCCGGACCACGCATCCGCCTCGCCAACGCCAGCCTGCGAAAAAACGACCGCTCCGTTTTCCGCAGACCTGACTTGATAGCGGAAGTTTGTGTTCTCCTCACTGAGCTGACGCTCCAAGCGCTGGATAGTGTCCTGTAGCGTCTGCACCTGATAGTAGTCCAGATTTGCATCTCCATCCATGTCTTTCAGCACCAAACTGTACAACAGGAGCTCCACCGCCATATTTGCGTAGTTGATGAGCCCATTTTGGTAACTCCTATTATTCTTCCAGTCGGTATCCGAAAAACCGAAATACATGGCAGTGTGATATCCACCCATCAAAGCTGCAAAAATGCTCCATAGCAGGACCCCCCATAAAGCCAGCTTAAACACCAGGCTGCCCCTTAGTGATTTCATCCCCCCGCCTCCTTCTCCATCTTGTAGCCCAGGCCCCATACCACCTTTAAATAACGTGGTTCGGCAGGGTTGATCTCAATTTTTTCACGGAGGTGGCGTATGTGTACGGCAACCGTGTTTTCAGACCCATATGCGGGGTCGTTCCACACCTGCTCATAAATTTGGGTAGAGGAAAACACTTGGCCAGGGAAGGCCATCAGCAGCTTTAAGATATTATATTCAATCGGAGTCAGCGAAACGGGCGTCCCGTCCACCGCAACCTGCTTTGCCGCATCATCCAGCGTAACAGGCCCCACTGTGAGCAGACCGGGGGCCTTATCCGCTCCACCCAACATGGTATAGCGGCGCATCTGGCTTTTTACCCTGGCAATCACTTCCAGCGGATTAAAGGGCTTTGTAATGTAATCATCCGCTCCAATATTCAGCCCCAAAATTTTATCCGTATCCTCACTTTTGGCCGTGAGCAAAATGATTGGAATGTTGCTCTCCTCCCGCAGCCGGGCAGTGGTTCGAATTCCATCCAGCTCAGGCATCATGATGTCCATAAGAATAAGATGAATTTCCCGCTCTGCCACTGCCTTGAGCGCCTGCTTTCCATTATAGCACTTTACAACCTGATATCCCTCACTGCTCAGATAGATTTCCAATGCGGAAACAATATCCGTATCATCATCACAAACCAAAATGGTATCCATGTTTCATTCCGCCTCCCTCGCGCCTGTTTTATTATTTCAGCATAACACAGTCAATTTAAGTTGCAAGACAGAATTTCTTAAGATGCTTTAAAAACATCCATCTTTATTACTCCCTGGCCCAAAAAGCTTTGAAAGAATTTGCATAATTTCCCTTGCCAACTACGCTGCTTTTGTGTATAATAATTTTCACACTGATTTGCCGGTGTGATGGAATTGGTAGACGTAGTGGACTCAAAATCCACCGGTGGCGACACCGTGCCGGTTCGAGTCCGGCCACCGGCACCAAAATTCCCTTAGGCGAACCCTCTGGTTTGTCTAAGGGAATTGTTATTTTTGTATCCTGTACGTTGTAGTAGATGTCAATGCGGCCTTCGTCTCCGTTGTACAGGTAAATCTTGTTGACGAAGGTATCTATCAAGGCGGCTGGGTAAGCATTGTCATTTGCATCACCGCCCTTAACCTTTTCAAAGAAGAATTTCACCTCGTCAAATGCGAGGGTAGGACGAATCATCTTTTCTCTGGCAAGCTGCGATTCAAGGTCAATCCGTTCGGATTGGCGTTTTTCTATCTGTGCTGTAATAATGTCAACCGCCTTGCCTGCGCTGTGTCACGCAGCCGTAATACTGATGGAATTTACCTGTATGCAACGTACCGCTAAAGCCCGTCATGGCAGCT
>Ga0154000_1000154_pt1 | contig 19639 bp, 21 predicted proteins | sample TSNC084MetaG_FD_104674 | JGI IMG/M metagenome (GOLD analysis project Ga0154000, IMG submission 104674) | Attine ant fungus gardens microbial communities from North Carolina, USA - TSNC084 MetaG | ecosystem: Host-associated > Fungi > Mycelium > Unclassified | place: USA: North Carolina, Lumber... | reverse complement strand
CAGCTCACTCGGAATGCGCCGGGTCGAGGTCATCTGCAAGAAGTGCCACAGCCACCTCGGTCACGTCTTCGAGGGCGAGGGATACCCGACGCCGACCGATCAGCGGTACTGCATCAACTCGATAGCTCTAGTTTTGCATAAGTCGGACTAGGCCGCTCGGGCACAGGTCGTAAGTAGCTAGTGGCCTGTGCCCCTGCACAGCTAAGCACATCACGCACCAGAGGCAACAGAATCGCTTAGGGGTACATCTACCTACCCCCAGAGTTTGTGTTGCTTAGATTCACGTTCATATGCGTGCAGTGCATGCAACACACGCAACAGACCAGACCTCTACACTTTGCTGATGCCACCTGCACCTGACTGGTTCTGGATAGTCTCGCCTCTCATCCTCATTGCTGGCTGGTTCGTCGTGAACGCAATCACCAGCAAGCGAGAACTGAACAACTGGCGACGTACCACTTTGACCAATGCTGTTTCAAGCATGATCGAAGCATCCAACAAGCGGCTATCCCTGATTAAGAAAAAGAAATATGCATCGGACGACACAGAGGCGTACGAACACGATATTCGAACAGCGGTACAGCAAATCGAAATATGTAGAGCCGATCAAGTATACGCTTATGCCTCACAGATACGAAAAGCACATATCGAGAGTCGCAACGCGATTTACGACCTCGAATTACTGCGAGCCACAACAAGCGACTCATATCTTGAGCCACTGACTCCTGTAGAACAACCGTATGTCACAAATCGAACTCGGGAACTCAATGAGCTAATCGAGATGAACCAACGCAAACTACATTTCGATCACCGCATGCTAGTACGTGAACTTCAGATTGAACTAGGTTTACGAAAATTCGAGTTTGATCCGGACGCAGCACAAGTTTTAACTGGATCGAAACCATCCAAGATTCATCTACCGCCTCGAATGCATAAGTGGATATGGACGAGACAGCAGAATCATTTAGCGAAAAAAGCAGAAAAGAAAGCGCTGAAGAACTCACCAAGTGTCAAACCATAGGTTGGTGTAACTATCTACAGTTTCTATCGACGGTAGCCAAGCAGACTGACGTTTTTCTCTTTGGAAGTAGATTTCTACTCTGATGTGATTGTTTTGTACATACCATTCAATCTTTCTGATGAACGCTGTGTGTTCTTCGTTCTTGTAGTAGATACGTACTGCATCCAAGATTTCCAGTTCACTGATCTGCTTGAGTTGATTGAAGTTGTTCGGTACAAGCATGACTCTTGAGATACGGTTCTTGTGTAGGTCGTAGTCATTCAAGATGCCTGTTGACCATTCCAAGAAACTCGATCCGAAGTCTGCAATACGTAAGTCTTGGATATCACCTGTTCCTCTCACTACCGGGAATGTCTCGCTTCGTTCCCCGTATGCTCGAATGGAATCGCTGCGATAGTAGTAATTAGCTAACTGTGTCTTGCTGGGAATGTCTTCCAGATCCACAGGTGTCGATGTTGCAACACTGCGCTCAGAAAGTGAAGAGATATCCATAGAATGCTCTTCCGGCTTCACCAGGTTGATGACTGCTTCGGTCGTTGTTCCCTTCTCGATCTTTCCGTAAGAGATGTCACTACGTGTGTACGAATCACCAACTGACATTTTGCTTACTGGGTCCAATGCACTTCTGTAGTTCAGTTGGTTGAATCGATCCACATACACATAACCTTTGTTGGTGTTACGTACTGCTTCTAGCGTTTCGGATATCTTGGTGTTTTCTTGATAGCTACTGGGAAGATTCTTCATCCCATCCGGCGCGTCTCGCACAGGTCCACTGACTTCGACACCATCGATGAGAACACTTCTACCTACACCATGAAGCATCGGAGCATATTCGAGTGGCTTGTCATAGTAGTATCGCCCGTCTGTCTCTTCCAGTTCTTTGAAACAGTCGTAGATGTCAACCTCGACACTGGGTCTGCCTTCATAGTTGTACTTGATGGAATAGTCACGAATCGTTCCTGTGAAGACAACCTGATACTGCTGTATACCTTCTTCCGTGACAGAGTCACCGTAGTTGATTGCCAACAGACGAATACTCTTTCCCGGAGCTAGATCAACACCACTGCTGAGTTGATCTGATACGAACTTGAGCGTCATCTTTCCTGCTCGAAACTCCTGACGAACACACTGAATGTTATTCAGATCATCTGAGATGTCTTGCCATTCGATACGGTCCAAACGAGTCTGTGTTTCGAACATGGTGTCATACGTTTGAGCTGTCACCGATTCCACGAAATAGTCAGCTTTGGCAGAGTCGTAAACAATGTCTAATTTGGTGTCGGTTGCCAAGACGCTGGTGTCGAAGAACCTGGTTGCCTGCATCTTGACCTGATCCCCCGCATTGAGACGCATCTTGTAGCTACCTGTCACAGTGTTGCCAGACACAGCCCAAGCAGAGATTGGTTGGCCGTTGACCAGGAATCGAAGCTGTTTACCGTTGTTCGTTTCGGAGAACTTCGCTGTACACGTGACAGTAGCGATACCGCTTTCTGCGATGGTTACGACATTCGAACCACTTGCGAATCCTGTAATGTCAGTCCAACCATTGGAAATTGCTTGTGAGCCTGATTTGGTTCTGTTGATGCTTGCCGGTGTTGTCGACACAGAATCAATCTCTATTGATCCTGTTGGACTTTGCACACTGATAGTTCTGCGCTGATCTGCTGCTACCGGGTACGTTCCGATCAATGCACCTCTCGTGTTGCTGGTGCGATTGTACTGATAGATCAATACTTCGGTTGCTGCTTCTGGCGCTCCCATGAGAACTAAATCTTTGGGTTCTACTAGATTGTCGTAGAAACGACGATTCTTGTAAGCAACACCTGTCTGCGACAAAGGATGCTCGTAGGTGATTTCTTGCTCAGGTGGTGTCACAACGATACGTAACGGCTGGGAGTTGTACCAACCGAAGTAAAGATTGTTGCTCATTCCTCCCGACACATGACGATAGTTGGCAGGAGAAAGATTGTTATCGCTGGTGGTCTTCAGTACACAGGTGAAGTAGATGCTCTTGATGTCTTCTGGAACAACTACCGGCGTGTTGGTTGGGATGGTTACATCGAAGTACCCGCTTGAAGTGGGAGAAGGCATGGCAGTCTCGTAGAACATCAATTCTTGCGACACTGCGTTGGAACCGTATTCATCTTGTCTGGTTCCTTGTCCCCACAGTGAGAATCGGATGGAGTAGCTAGAACCACCAGGGTTGTCCTTTTGAGCAATGTTGAACCTTCTGAGCAAGAACTTTCCTGAGAAGTCCACTACATAGCCTTCATCCACTGGGATAGGTGAACGAGATTGCGCTAGTACTGGCCCCCAGGTCATAGTTGTAAGCTGTGTTGTGTCCACTCGTGTAGCAGCTGAGTTGATGTCTGCCGTTACGTCGTAGAGTGCTGGTTGCTTTTTGCCGTAGTCAGGTCCAACCATACAAACGTTGTCGTTGAACCAGAATGAAGAGTTTCCGTCGTAGGACATATCAAACTGAAAGTCCTGTGCTGAACGATCGTACTTCTCGATGGTCATGTAAGAACTGCTGAGTAATGTACCTGTGAGATAGTTGACCGGGAATGAGAAGAACTGAAACTTTGACTCGTATCGTACTTCTACTGTAACCAGGTCACCGTATTCGAAGTCTGCAACATAGATCAATGTGCAGATTCTCGTGGAGTAACTGAGTGTGCGTACAACTTGACCGTTGATCTTCAAACGCATCTGAATGTTCAGCTTTGCAAATGCCTGCCACTCGAAGAAGGCATTGAACTTCAAAATTCCTCTGTGCTTCTGCTGAACTTCCAGTGCGTTTCCGTTGACAACTGTTGTCGGGTAACCACTACGAACAGACCAACTTGATACCGGCGTCCAGTTGGTTCTATTGAACCCCGTTTGATTTCCTGACTTGCTCAGACCCATTGGGCTTACATCTGCGAGGTCTGACAACTTGATATCGTGCCTGCCGTTTGACACAGCAAGTCCACCAGGCGTCCATACGTCTGTTCTATCTGTTTCTACTTGAATGCGCGTTGCATTGTATCCGTTGATTATTCTGGTCATCGTGGTACTTCTACTCCTCCCGGCATTGAGCCTGATGTGACGATATTTACTGTGTGCGTAGAGCTGGTGTTCATGCCGTTGAGTGACTGAATCTGGCTCGCTGCTTCCGAAGCATTGGTTGTGATCGTGTGCTTGGTTTCTGTGTTCAGTGAAGACAGATTATTGATCTGTGCTGCTACTTCATCGACGTTGCTGATGACTGTCACTGGCACTGCTGGAGGCACTGGAATCTCGATGGTCGGTAAGTCCACGTTGAACGTAATCGGAACTGGCGGTGGAGGATTCAGCACCAAGGTTGGCTGTGTGACATCGAATGAGATAGGCACAGGTGGAGGTGGAGGAACTGTGACAGCTCCCTTGACTTCCACATCGACAGGAACCGCACCAGGTGCTTCGGGTGCAGGCATCGGCCCTGGTGTGATCGGTTGTTCGATCGGTGCCGGTTGAGGCACTTCACCAGCAAGACCAGGTATGAGATCCAAGGGGCTAGCTGGTACCGGAGGAACTTCACCGTTGATGACAGGCGTGAGCGGCATGTCCACGCCTGTGACCAGTGGTGAAACAACTCCGATGAAGTCTTCTGCTGTCATGTCGATCGGTGTGACGTTGACATTAGGGTTTGCTTGAATCTCGGGACCGTCCCAGTCGATCAAACCGAAGTGGTCCAACACGCTGTTCAGGTCATTGGCCCAGTCATCGGAGACAAGCTGAACATCGATGTTGTTGACCTTCTCCGAGAAGCTGGCAAGTGCGTTGTCTGCACCCTGGAACGCGCCAACGATGCCTGATGCTGCGTTGGTGAGTTCTGTGATTCCGTCTGCCAGACCAGTGAGGTTGCTTGCAAGGTTGTCTGTGTCGATGTTCGCCATGAAGTCACCGAATGCGTTTCCTGCTTCTGCAACCGAGTCAGCTAGTCCAGACCAGTCCGTGTTGCCCAGGTTGTCGAAGAAGGTTCCGATGCCCTCTGTGAAACCGTCCATCTTGCCCGAGTCCAAGAAGCCCATGATGTTGTTGAAACCACCCGCAAGTGTCTCGATCCCTTCACCTGCTTTGGTCAAGATGCCTGGTAGTGCTTCCAGTGCTCTGTTGAACGCTTCGACTACTTCCGGTTGTCCGATTGATGACATGAGGTCGCCAAAACCTCGTATCAGCTCGGGCATGATGTTGATGAGGTTCTTTACATGCGGTACACCAGCTTCGAATGCTTTCTGTAAGGCTGGTCCTAGTTCTGCTGCTATCTGAGGTAGTTTTCCACTCAGATGATTAACCAATTCTGCTGTACCGGCTGTGATTGCCTCTAGATTAGGGCGCATCTGATGAAACGCTGCACCAACTGATGTAGCTAGATTGATGAGAGGTTGCTGTAGCGGTACGGCTATTTGCTTCATGGTTGTCACCACGTCGTTAGCCATGAACTTGAAGTGGTCTTTTACTTCTTGGCTTGCTGCCGCTGCTGCGATGGGGATTGCACCGATACCAACTGTGACTGCTGCTCCGAGACCACCCGCTGCAAGTGAGACAGCACCTAGGGCACCTGCCAAGCCGTAGACACCTGCACCGATTGCACCCGATGCCAACACACTGATTGCAGGTGCAAGAGCGATGATTGCCGGTGCCATTCGAGCCAGAGCACCACCGCTTCGTGCCACTCCACCCACACCGTCTCCGAGCCGGCCCAAGCGAGCACCCAACTCGCCAAGATCGGAAAGACGTTCCAGAGCTGCGACGATTGCCACCAGGGCAGCACCGTCTACGTCGATGTTCATACGAATGGTGCGGTTACGTGCAAGACGGTCTAGACGCGCTTCCGCTGCCTCTACCCCGACAAGGTTCACATTGATTCTGGCTGTGCGGTTGTTGACTGCACGAGAAGCTCGATCGGCGAAGTTATTGCGTTCTCGCACATCAACATTGACCACTACACGCTCGTTGCGCATCGCTCGTAGTCGCGTCTTCAAAGCATCGAGTGCTGAGTCGTTGACCTCTACTTTGACCTTGGCATTGCTGATCTGCTTGAGCCTGTTGAGGTCTGCATCGTCAACGTCTACTTTGACTTTGAGTCGCTTGTCTCTGAGTGCATTGAGTTGCGCAACAACTTGATCAATTTCTCTTGTATCTGCGTCTGCCTTGATCTGGACTTTGACGATATTGTTACCAGCCATGAATGTTTACCTTGTTTTATTTCCTTCCATCGTATTTGCTATTAATTCCCAACCTACGTTCCATTCGTGCAACGTGAGGTTTTTGTAGTCATCAAGACTGATTGAGTAAGTCCTGATGAACAACCACATTTCTTTTGCTTGCGCTCTCTCAATCTCGATCAGTCTTTTTTTGCTAGATCTTCTTCATCTTCGATGTAAAGACCACTGAGCTTTGATGCTTCGTTGAGTTCTTCTGTGGTTGTGTTCCACATGTATTCATCGAACATTGCCTTGTGCTGATTGATGCCTAGGTCTCTCCCCTTGCCCTCGAGCTTGCGTAGAGAAATGACGTACCCGATTGCTGCCGCATATTCGATACCGTGATCTTCATCGGAGGTTCGCTGTCCTGATAGCTTCTCGATGAGATTGATTTCCATAAGTTTTAGTGATTCTGACATTTATATTCCTTCTTTCTTTTTATAGTCCTGCTTGTTCTATCTTTAAATCAACTTCTGCTTCTATTTGTCTGATAGCAAAAGGTTCTACTCTCTCCAATGACTGATACAGCCAAGGATTCGGTGAGATGTAGTGAGGTCCATAACTACCGGTTGCACCACCACCGAAGTGAATGATGTGTGCGTAGATGCCACCTGCGTGTGCTTTCTTCTTTGCACTACCGGCTGAAACGGTTGCCTGCATGTTTGTCGACTTGACTCTGTGACTTGCTTGGAGACCACCACTGTAGAAGGGTGCATCTTCCCTGCCGTATTCAAGTAGTTTCAATCCGATACGGTCGAAGGCATCCGAGAAGTTCTTGAGTGATTTCTTGAACAGGCGAAGCTTGTCTTGAAGCTCTGCTTTACCTTCGACTCGTACCGAAATGTCGATCATTGTTATGCCGTTCCTGAGATGACCTTGTTAGGTTCACCGACTAGTTCAAAGTCGTACTCGAAAGTAGAGTCGGAACCAGCTTCAACAGAAATGTTCGGCTTGGTGGGAATGCGAAGTGTGCCTGTGTAGCGTGGCTTGTCTGCACTTGCTACACCATTGAGAGGCTGTACCTCGAAACTTGCCTGTGCTCCTGCATTGGTCCATAGGTAATCGTGTAGAGAACCAACTGAACCACCATCCCATGCTGCTGTGACTGATAGAGTCCACACACGGTTCGCACCTGCGTTGTATTCTGCAAACGTCTGTGAATCTGCATCTGCTTCGTCTGAGTTCAGATCGAATGAAACGATGTCAGTAGAGAAATCTGCTGTTCCTACCTTCAGAGCAAAGATGCTCTTGAGTTTTCCATTAGAAATTGTCATTATTTTTATCCTTCTTCCAAATTTATTGTATTGCTGAAATAAACAGTTGCGGTCATGTACTGGCCACCCCCGTTGTCCACTGCTATGTCCAGATTCGAAACTGATACGTCATCCAAGTGCCTAAATGCCAGAACACATTTTGCGATCAAGTCATCAATTTCTCGTGCTGAATTATCTGCATCACCTTTACCTGTGAACAGTCTCAGGATGTAGTTGACTGTTACCTGACAGTCGTTCTTTCCCTCTGCCGTCGGAAAAGGCTTGCTGATGAACTCCTCCGCTGGGTGTAGATAAGCAATAGGAGGGTCAAATCTGTCATCTGACCAATCCACTACGTCTACACCCAACGAAACAAGTTCATCAATAATCTGTTGTCTGTACTCTGCGATCTGCACTAGAACCACCCAATCCACTTACGAAGTGATGAATACACACCAAGTAACGGATCTTGTGTGGGCCGGCTAGGCATGAAATCACCATTTGGCATAATCTGCTGCTGGCCGATTTGCTTGGTGTTTCGGTAGTACAGCTCCTGAGCGACTTGTAACACAGCAAAGCGATAGGTATTTTCTGGAACTCGATCGATACGAGAACCACAGAATCTATCAACTTCTTCAACTGCTTGACCGAGACTAAGTTCCAACATTGCGGTGGCATATTCTTTCCCGACCTTGACGAAAGCTTTGAACTCGTCAACGGTTACTGTGTACAAGTCACTCATCAATTACGCCTCGTCCACGATGAAGGTAATTGCCTTGACGTCTGGAACTGAGATTGCCATGTAACCGTAGAGAGAGAAATCCTTGGTTAGATTGACAATGTTCTCGTCCTGTAGCCGGAAAGGTGCACCTGGTGCTTCACGAGAGACAAGTGCTTCGCTGGATGCAACAACGACTGTTCCGGCAGGTAGGTTCTTGCCTACAACCACAGGAGTCCCGTCGATGACACCAGCTAGGCGACCGTTGATAGGTAGTGTGCCCCAAGTGTTTTGACCATCTGAGTTGACCGCAAAGACGGGACGACCAGCGGTGTCCTTGATGAGTGCGATCTTCTTGTGTACGTCCTTCGAAATGAGGATGAAGTCAGCACTGAGACCAAGAGTTGAGTTGTCGTCAATCTCGCCCTTTGCGTCAATGATTGCTTCGATCCACTGAACTGCACTGGCAGCACCAGCTGTTCCACCAAGTTCAACTTCATTGGCATTTGCAGCGGTTGCAACTAGTGCATTCTGCACAGCCTTTTCGGTTGCGTTGGCGTATGAAAGTGACTGAAAGCGTAGTACTGCTTCTAGGTAGTCGACATCGCTACGTTCAATAGCCTGACGTGAGAGGCTTGAGTAGCCACCGTATGTCTTGACCGGAGCTGTCATGGTATCGATTGCTAGTTCTAGGTAAGAAAGGTTCGCACCTTCTGTAGCCTGCTCTGCAACGTCACCGCTGGTTGACTTGACGTATGGATACTCGATTGAGTTTCCTGTTGCGCCTAGTGGACGCTGTGCGAAGAGTCCCTTAACAATGCGCTGCTTTTCGACTAGCTTGAGACCGTCATTGATCCACGCTGGTCGAATGTTGTCTGCATCGACTGATGTAGCAAAGTCGCGTGTTGCAAGTGCTCTCGCTTCTGAATCGTTGTCTGCAAGAGCTTTGACCCATTCACCTGCACTACGGAACTGTGCTGCTGTAGCGCCTTCTTCTTTTACTTCAAATTTATCTAATTTACGTTCTAGATCAGTTACGGCATCCCTGAGACCCGAAACCTCATTAGAAAGTTCTGTTTCCTTATCCATGATTTGTTCATCATCTACTTTCTGTTTGTTATTTTGTTCCCTTATTTCAGAGACAACCGCACCTTGGTAGGCGGGATTTTCCACTAGCGACACTTCTTCTAATGCCACCTTTGTACGAACAGTTACACCGTCCGTAATCTCATGTTCGAGCGGATTGAACCCAACTGAGAAACTCTTGATTTTGCCGCTGATTACATCGGCTAGGACTTTGTCGCCCTTTTCTGTCTTGCTGATTCTGGTGACAATATGTAGACCGTCTTCTGCATTACGTGCTTCTGTGACTGTGCCTACTGCGATGCCACCAGATACGTGATCGTGTCCCAGATAGACCGGAACATCTACATCGTCTGCAATAGCATTCGGAGCGAATGACTCCTTGTATGTGCCATTACTGGTTCTGATATCTGCAATTTGGTTGTACGGTACTGCTAGTCCTACTACTTCTCTTCGGTCTGCTCGTACTTCTACTACATCGGACTCACGGTATTCCATTTAGATTTCATCATCTACTTTCTTTAGTTCTTTATTAGGCTCAGAGGGTAATGGTTCTTTGCCTTCCTCCCGGCGTAATTCGTCACCTGAGGTATAACCAACACGATCCTGAATCTCGATTACTTCCCACTTACCCTTTGTGTCCAGGCGTAGAAGATCGTCTTCACGGAATCGAACTTGCTTGTTTCCTGTAAGGAATTCACTGAGATGTACCTCGATGACATTGAGATACGCACTGAGCGTGTTCTGTAGGAAACGAATGTTGGACTGAGAAACATTCTGATAGGTCATCGAAGAGCCTTCACCAGGCAGTAACAATGCCTCTGCTGGTACACCGAACACTGCTGCAATCATTCTGTTGACCATGTTCTGAACATCAATGAACTGAGTCTTTGTGGGATCACCCACAATAGGCTCGTAATCGAGACCATGAGTGAGCGCAAGAATGCCACCGTTGTTCTGAATGAACTCTTTTACACCCTGAGCTAGTTCAGCTAGATCTTCTGGGTTGATTTCCTGGTTGGTGGTGAGCTTGCCTCTAGGGATTGCATCGGAGTCAAACTGAACCATTGCGTACTGTTCCAGAAGTAGTGCAAGTTCGAAGATTGACTTGCTGGCCTGAATCGGCCCTTTGCCATGTAGGTCATTGTCATCTGCTAGTGCGAACAGTTTCAGATGCTTGATTTGCTTCTGATTGAATGACTGTCCGTTGTAGCTGTACTTGATTCGACCGTTTTCCTTCGTGACACCAACTGAACTGGTTGGCAGAATGTCCAAAGAACTGGCTGCTCCACGACCATCGAAGTAGACACGTAGAAAGCATTCACCATATGTGGCTAGTTCAGTGACGATTTGTCGAATGAAGAGTGCTGTCGGCTGGTTCACGTCTGGCTTGCGAATGATCGGAGGCGAATCTACTTTGCGCTTTCCGTCGAAAACTTCTAGTTCTAGCTGTGATGCCATGTTGGCAATGATCTGAATGCTTCTGTATACAACAGGCAGACGTAGAACTTGCTTCGGATCACCTAGAACGAACTCTGAATAACTTGCAGGAATTACACCATCTAAAGGAGCGCTGCGAGCAACTAGTTCTTTATACTCTGCTTTGTAGCTTTCTTTTGGAAACCATTTATCGAATAAACCCATTTGATAAGAATTATAGCATTTAAATCGTTATCGCGTGAGGCTTGCTAATGTTAGTTGCTTCTGCCCAATAAACGCACATAACCGTTGCTTTGAATGCATCAATATCACCAGTAGAATCATGAGCGCTAATGCGGTATCCATCACCGAGGCTCTTGGTCATCACATGTGGACGCTGCGCAGTGCAAATCTGGTCGTTGTTGTGTACCAATCGATCTGTTGTAGCCAGTGCGTAGGTTGTTGCTGTTGCCTGTGCCATTTGACTTGCATTGAAGAACTCTAGTGGAATGTGATGCTTGTGCCGAAGATCAACATGTAGTTCTCTCATTGACTGTGCATCGAAGACAAAGAAGGCTCTGTGTTCTTTGTAGAGCTGCTTACATACTTTCACTAGATAGTCATGCTCAGGATATTGAAGTTGTGCTATTACCTGTGTGTAGATGATGTTGTCTATCTTCTTTGCTGCCGTGAAAGTTACGTACTCGTGGTTCTCTGTACGTTCTACTGCAATGATCGGTCTTGTGAATGCTTCATGTGGTGGCATCTCTCCCCCGGCCTGAATCCAGACGTTCGCAGGCATGTAGACGTTCTCTGACTGTCCGGTGCGGTTGAGCACGTACCTGGTGTACTCGTGTTCTGGAATGGTCCGATCCATTGCGTTCTCAACAGACAGTCGTCCACAGGCAACCGCTGGGTTTGCCATACGCACAGCATCGGGATCGTACGTCTCGTACGTGTCGGGTGCATGCCAGTTGAAGAAGCCGAATCGTTCGTGCTCCCCTGCTATCGCTGCGTTGCCGTACTGCTCGAGCTGGTGCAGTGTTGTGGAGTTCTCGTCACCGGCTGTGCTGATGGAAACCATGATGGTGTTGGTTTGAGCCGATAGACCTAGCTTGATCGCTGCGTAGCTTTCAGGCTTCTGCAAGTGCAACTCGTCCAAGCAAATCGCCACTCCCCCTTCGGCATTGAAAGGAATTGACTGTAGCTTCTCGCTTCGATCCGCTGCGTGGACCTTGAACTGTGCCTGTACAGCCTTGTTCTTCGGGTACACACCCTTGTACCCAGTGACCTTGAATCTGCTCGTGAGTGCTGGCACATTGTGAAACGGCTGCTTGAAGCGATCGAAGAGCACCTTGGCGTTGGTAGTCGTCTGAGCTACACAGCCCATCTCCGTACGTGCACCAGGCGTAGCGACCGAGCGTAGGAATGACACGAACTGCAACGCACCAATGATTGTGGTCTTGCCTACCTGCCTAGGGACCAAGACCAGGACTCCATCACGGAACCTGAGCTTTCCTCTGAGTGCTTCGACGTGCCAGTCAGGCGGGTATGTCTCCAAGATGTGGCGCATCAACTGCACTTGCCAGTCATCCAGCGTTTCACCCGGACCCATATAAAAGCGGTTCACCAGCTCGACATCACGTTGTGTGAGTGCGCTGGTGAAATCTTCACTGAGTGGTTCTGTGTACTGCGTAGGTGGCCACGCGCTTACTTCTGTCAAAGGCCAAGCGACGCGAAGAAAGCTTCGTCGGAATCCTTTGCTAGTTCTTCTTCATCATTCGGACGCATGTTGTGTAGCGACATGAACGTCATGCGGAACTCTGTAGTCATTCCTGCTGTTATTCGTACGTTCGAGTCCAGCACTTGCGCGATCTTGTACAACTGCGTCACCAAAGGCTGCTGCGAGTCGTCAAGCCAATCATTCTCTTCTAGATATAAGTCTATTGCCTGCTCGTACGAGGCATCTTTCACCATTGTCAATTCAAATTCATCTCTTCTCCTGTGACCTGACGTGAATAATATGCATCATCCATGCATGGCCACACTGCATATTATAGCAAACAATGCGTGCTACAAAGGGTTTTACGAGCATATTTTTTAAAAGTTAGACGAACCACCCGGCGTCGTATGTCTCCTTCAGAAAAAGCCCCACTTCACCAACGCATCGATTCATCCACCATGCTGCATGATCATTCATCTGCTTCATGCATTGCTGTGCATATTATTCATCGTTCTGGTATTCCATCTTTGAACCATTGCTCTGCTACCCAATTCATTCTGTATGCGGCTACTTCTCTATTACCCTTGCTGCTGTTATGTGATACACACATTGCTACTAAGTTGTCTTCATTCCACATTAACTCAGGGTATTTGCTTCGTGGTTTGATATGGTCAACGCTTCTTGCCACCCCGCCGCAAATGCTGCACTTGTAGTTGTCGCGCTTGAGTATCTTCTGCTGCAACTGTCTCCATTTGTAAGACTTAATTGGATCTGACATTATTCTCCTCTTCTCCTTCCCGCCTCACACAACCTGTAGTTGAGTTCCTGATACATCGATAGTGTTGCCGAATCCTTCTGTATAGACCCAGAGCGAGAATGCATCCCCTGCTGCAACCGATACTGAAACGGTTGGCACAGTAATCAATAGCCCTGTTCCGCTTGATGGTCCGAGAACAGTGACTGAAGCACCAGGAACGGCAGCACCGTTCTTACGAATTTCCGCATAGTAATTTACATAGAAGTATCGGTTTACGAACTTCACTGATGCAGATATCGATGCATCTGATTTAGCCCCTGATATGACGAGCGCATTGGACACAACTGAACCGCCTGGATAACTTGGGTTGTTCACCCAACCTGTCACCTGAACTGTAGTAGTTGATCCTGCTGTATTTTGAGTACCGGACTTCAACATTCCCATTGGTGTCCACGATGACCATACTTCCGTTGATCCGACATAGATCTTCTGTAGCTCTGTACTACCGATATATGCCTTCGATAGTGGTGTACTGCCAATGTAGAGCGTCATGCTGTCACCAGATATACAGTCTTGGAATCTTTGGTCCCTAGTGCTGCGAACTGTGCTTGCGTCATCACTTCTTGCTTGAACCCAGCTGTGATCGTGCCATTCACATAACTCGTGACCTTGTTGCCCAAGTCTGTACTGAGATTTGTCACGCTTGACTGAGCGATATTCGAGAGTGTGTTGCTGCTACCGCTGATGGTCTTGTTCGTGAGCGTTGCTGTGGCTGAATTCTTGGTGGCATCGGAAGTGTTGTCCACATTGCCGAGACCGATGTCTGACTTACCCAGTGTGACTGTGCCTGTCATTGAGTTGATGCTCGTTACGCCTGCCACACCGGACAAAGCTGCGGTCAAATCCCACCAGTTCCCGAGTGTGCTTGCTGGTGCCTTCTTCAACATCCATAGCGTGTCGTCATCGGTACGAATGGCAACGTCACCAGGGTTTGCATCAAGTGCCAACATTGCCGATTGTGTTGCTGCTGTGAGTGTTTCACCGATTGACAGACGATCCAACTGTGAGCTTGGAACCTTCCCACCTACGAGGTCCGCTTTGCCGGCCAAGGCGCTAGCTGTTGCAGATGAAATTGGTTTGCTGGCATCTGATGTGTTGTCAACGTTGCCAAGGCCAACCGATGCCTTCCCGAGTATCTGCCATGTCTTGTCACCACGATAATATTGAGCTGTGCTGCCTGCTGCCAGCGTTGGTTCCTTGCCTGCGAGAGCTGTTTCTAGCCCTGTGGTGTCTGCCAGGGTGTGCGTATGTGCTGCTGGTGCGAATGTAGAAGGCTTGTTCTCCACTTCCGACCAATCAACTACATCTGCTTCCAAATCGATCAATCGATTCAGAAAATTCTTCACAGCTTTGTGCACTACAACGCTTTGTGTTCTATGTCCGATGTCACCCTCGTTGATGACTTCCGGTAACCCTAAAATCTGATCTTCTAATGCGATCTTAATTCACTACTTTCCTATGATTTAGAGACCAGATGATTATTTAGCTACGATGAAAGACAATCATCTAGTCAATAGGAATTATAACACGATATTGCCTATTGAACATGAAAAGACCCTTGTGAAGTGGATTAGTCTTCACAAGGGCCCGAAAGGAGGAATACCAAATGGCTTCCGTCTTTTATTGTATCACTTTATTTCTTAAACAATGGTCTTGCTTCTTCTAATAATTGTTCGAACTCTTTTATTGCTTCTATCAGTTCTTCCATATCGTTCCCATTGACTTCTTTGCGTGTAGGCATCCTTCTTCACCCCCGGCCTTGGTGATCTTCCTGCATTCCGAGCACCACTCCAGATCATGTTTCCGGTAGGCACTATGAACATCTGAGACACTTTCATTTGCTTCTGGTGTCATTGTGTACCTGGATTTTCTGATTTCTTAGAATCGTATTCATGGTCGATACGCTCGAAGTCATCTTCTACATGCTTCATGATTATTCTGATCAATATTTGCTTGTTCAGAGTTTGTAGATATTCGAGATAGACAAATTGTGCTTCTCGTACCAGCCTTTCTTGTTCGTTCATATTGTTTCCTTTCTAATTGGTAATGCTTGTTGTGCTTTTAAACTTTCAATTCTGGTTTTCTTAGTTTCTTTACGATCTTTACTTCTATCTATTGCAGGCAACTTTTCGTAGAACATCCACCTATTTGCTTGCTCAGGATCGAGATTGATAATTCTTGCCTCGCTCTTTGGACCGGCGGAAGTATTGCGGTAACCTTCTGGCTGCTCATTCAGCAATCCGTTCTTTTCAAGCTTGTTGAATAGATTCCGAACGCTCGGACGACCTATCCCCAACTGATCGGCCAATGTTTTCTTGCAAATTCTCGGTTGCCGCGTACTGTACGTCGCTGCCTGAATGTAGATCCATAGGAGAATGTCGACCTGCTGCTGCGTATTGCAGACTGCCGCTGCTCTTTCTACCCATTCCGCGAGCCAATAGTCTTCCGTCCGAACCAAAGTCTTGTACTTTTGTGCATTATCACAGAAACCTTGTATGACCTCCCACTTCCACTTCATCTCCCGCATTGCAACTGTGCATATATTTCCCGTCGATATATCCAGACGGTAGCAATATGCCAAGGCCCGCCCAAACTCCCGCATGAAGTCTGCTTCGAACTTTCCGTTGGATGAAGTGTTGTTCCGAACATTTTGCAGTCTTGTGACGTACGGCTTGTCGTCAACCTTCACTCGCACTTCAGGTAGTTCTAGAAGATACTCTTGCTTCTTTATCTCATATCTGATTGCGTGACTCATCAAGACACCAGGCTCTACAGTATCTAATTTTTGTTCACAGGAGCTAATATTGGGTATATAGAGCTTCTTCTTCTTGTTCTTCAAGTCATTCATGTAAGAACTAGCAGAAGCTAGATACTCAGAAGAACAGTGTAGTGACTCTTCCGATTCAAGGAACTCGTGGCAAAAATCCGGTGTCCAAACTGTGTCTTCTAACGTCTTATCCCAGAATCGTTTCTCTAGAATTCTATCTAGTAAATCATTATCTATTGTCATTCAAATCTTCCTTTTCATAGTAAAATGCCCGGTAAAGATTCTCCACAACCTTTACCGGGCATTCATCATTTTTACTATGAAATGAAGTTCTGTAGCCTTTCTATGGTAGTGGAGTACCTTTACTTGCTAATGTATATTTTAGCATATTCTTTGTATTCTTGTTGGCGTGGCGCTTATCGAATCCATTAAGGTCTATATCGATTGCTTCGTTTCTTGGCCGCCAGTTCTACTATTCTTCTTATTTATGTCTTCCCTATCCGTCACACAGAGAACCATATACCCAATATTAGCTCCTGTGAACAAAAAACACAGTAGAACAACAAGCAAGAAGAACTACCTACAAACTAGCACATTCGGCTTCTTCGTGTGAGCCTTGTCGCCGGGGTAGGTAATAACTGTCAATCATCATCTGAGTCACTTACCAAACATATAGTAATACTCCGAACAATAATAGAACGTACTCATCAGTATCACTGAGAGAATCTTGTTTTGGTCCTGCGGCCACTTGTACGGAACAACCGTAGCAACATAGCGACCTATTTCTGCCAAGTCCTTCTCACTAATAGATCTATCTTTTGCAAATCCTTCTATCACAGTGCAATTACCCTGCAAAGCAGAATCAGAAACTCCTGTCACTTGGAATAAATGTTCCAAGTCATACTGAGCCTGGTCTTCTACCGACATTGCAACAGGCGTACCTGCTTGCGTGTTACTGCATGCCACAGCAAAAAGAGCTATAGCCAAGACACCGATGTACTTCTTCACGTCTTCTCCTGCTGTCTGTAGGTAGGTACATCTGACACAGGGCGCATCAGAAGTGCTTAGGGGTCCATCGGGCCTAGCTTGGTAAATCGGACAGCCCTCATGCGCGTACAGGAGAGCCGGGTAGATCGGCTATCTCGAAGCTACACCAGGCCACTAAAGAATACAAGAGCATTAAAGACGGTAGTCTACTAAAAAGAAATGCATACTTGCCTAATAGAACAGCACAATACTTTGGACTTCACAGAGCACTTGGGGGTACCTCAGGTATGCACTTCGTTACGTCACAAACGAAACTGTTTGTGCAGTTCAAGATGCATTTTGTTGGTTGCTGATCTGCATCAAAAGCTGGTAATACTTGGTCTTCCATTCATCAAGTGAATCTTGCAGCTCTTTGACTTGCGCCTTCAAAGCACGCATCTCGTCAAGCATCTCCTGCCGCTGGATTTGCCGGTTGTTAAAGAATCTTCTGAGTACTTCGACAATCACAGTCCCGACTAGACCAATGAGTGCGATAATAATTGCTTCTAACATTACAGTAACTAGTTTACCATTAAATCTCTAACTAAAGATTGATTATTGCGTACTTCTATGTAGCACTGTTTGTAGCACCGCTGGATGGTGTAGCGTAAAAGACCCGGCGACGCCGAGAGAATGGAGTCAAAGTGACCGATTGGAGCCAGAGTACGACCAAGAAGCAGCAATCCAAAGAGCATTGCAAGATGCACCAGATATTACACAAGATGATATTGAATGGATGAACAAACTATTTGCAGGAAACTAGAGAACCCGCAATCGAAAAAGGATAAGAATGCAGATCCATCTTCCCAATGTCTCCAAAGAGGAATTAGAGAACCTTGCTGGATCGACTGATGTTAAAGATATCGTAAACCACCTACGCCATGAGTACACTTCATACAACCACAAATACACTCTTTCTCGGTTCAAAGAAGTAAATGCAGCCATTTCAGAGACCTATCCTTGGCTATATGAAGAGTGCGAGCGTCAGATCAAGTCCAAAAGCAGTCGGCGAAATCTGATGAAAAATGCCCATAAGTCACGAAACCCATATTTCTGAAATCAGATAAGAAGTCAGGTAGCTACAAACTACCTGGCTTCTTTCCATATCACCTTGATGAGGTTGTGGTCAAACTTACGTGCCCCTCGTCCAGCTGGCATGACAACTATTTCGGAGATGTAGCGTCTGATCACAGATCGCTGCTTGGACAGATTTCCGTTCAGAAACTCATCTGACTTGGTTGTCACTGCGGTAGTGGCTACGGCTTTGGCAGAATCCTTTTGCAGCTTCTTCAACTTCTCGCGTTCGATGTTCACCATAGGCATGAAGTCGGCCATTGACAGAAGCTCATCAGAATATGCCTGTTGCAGTTCTTTGATTCTCTGCTGTTGGGCAATTATCTTGTCTTGGTTGTCGTCTACTTCAACGACGGTAGGTGCAACCCTCTTCAAGTACTCTGCGACCAGACGGAGTATGTATCCATCGAGTGGTTCTTGTGCTCGAGCGATCTTTCCGCACCCGCCATGAGTGGTCATGCATACGTACTTGGCCTTCGAGCTTTTGTTCGGTCGTCTTCCGTACATGACGAATCCGCACAGACCACACTTGGCAATGGCGCTCAGGAGATGCTTGTTGGCCAAATCAGGCATCGGCTTGCTTGTACCTTGGAAAACCTCCATTGCAGCGTCATACGTCGATCTGGGCACGATTGCTTCCCAGGTACCTACTCCAACCTCTTCCCCCTTGTAGACACGAATTCCGGCATTGGCTGGACGTTGCAGGATCTTCTTGACCGTTTGCCTGTACCACCTGCCGTTTGCAACAGTCGAGAACTTGGCCTGAAAGTCTCTGGTGATGGCTGTAAGGCTCTCCCCCGCAATGACTCTCGCGTATGCATTGCGGATCATCTCTGCTTCGTCTGGCACTATCTCGTAGTCAACTGTGTACCCGAAGGGACGATGCTTGGCCTTCTGTGGGATGCCCTTCTCTGCTCGTTGCTTGGCAGCTCTGCTGACTCGCTCCCCAATGCGTTCTGCTTCTTGCCTGGCAATCGCACCTTTGAACCGTGCAAGCATTCTGCCGTTGGCGGTGTTCAGATCTACGTCACCGGCGACATTGGCAAGCGCGAACCCTGCCTTCTCCGACAAAGCAATGAAGGATTCCAATTCTGCTGGCTTGCGGGTCAAGCGGTCCAAGTCATACACAATCAGACCATCACGCTTGCCTGATGACAGATCCTCCATCATCCGTTCGTACTCGGGTCGCAGTATGTCCTTGCTGGCGCTGATCGAGTTGTCGATGTAGACCTCTGCAACCGTCCAACCAAGTCTCTGAGCAAGTTCAAGACAGTCCTGCTGTTGCCTGGCTACACCAAGTTGCTCGTTATCGCGGTCTAACGAGATTCGGGCGTAAACTGCCACTGAACTGGGCATATTGGCCTCCTTCAACAAGTGCGAATGATGCTACTGCATCAACTCGATCTCGCTGGTTCTCAAGCCCGCTCAGTAGCCAGGTCGTGGGCTACCCCGTGTCACTGGTAGCCCACGATTCGAGACTTTCCACTCAGAAGTCCCAGTTCAGCGCAGT
>Ga0154000_1000152_pt1 | contig 19737 bp, 24 predicted proteins | sample TSNC084MetaG_FD_104674 | JGI IMG/M metagenome (GOLD analysis project Ga0154000, IMG submission 104674) | Attine ant fungus gardens microbial communities from North Carolina, USA - TSNC084 MetaG | ecosystem: Host-associated > Fungi > Mycelium > Unclassified | place: USA: North Carolina, Lumber... | reverse complement strand
GAGAGGAGGATATCAGCATGGCAGAACGCAAAAACAGTGAAGCGCGCATAAAGGCAAACAATAAGTACAATGGAAAAGCCTACGATAGAATTAATATAGCTGTCCCCAAAGGCCGTAAAGCCGAGATCCAGACCGCAGCCGATAAACAAAGACAATCGGTAAACGGATATGTCGTTCAGGCCGTGGAGGAACGCATGGCGCGTGACATGGACGGAATCAAAGAAGCGCAGGGGGAATAGCCTCCTGCGCTTGACAATCTCCACTGTGTGGCCGTATAATGAGCATAGAAAGGGCGCTACCTCTAACGGTTGCCCCCCTAAACGCTTACAAAGAGTAACCCGTTAGTGTAGGAGCTAGGCGGGTTACTTCTTTTTTACGGCCAAAAACAGGCCGATAATGCCAATGATAACCATACAGAACTGGAATAGCTCCGAGTATGTAAGGCCCATAAGCATCCCCCCTCTCATGGAGGGGTAGAAGCTCTTGCCCCTCCGCAGTGGAAGGAGGCAACCGCCAACCGAAAGGTGGCGCCGGGGGGATTATATCACGACTTGTTTTGCCTGTCCAGTATGGTTGATAGCTTGCGGAATTTTTCTACTGTTTCGGGCTGAATATTTGGTCGTTATTTTTATCAAAGCGCGTCAAAAACTATCGTAACGCAAAAAATGATAAGTCCGGAAAACCGCATGAAATAAGGGTTTGTGATGCGTGGTGAAACAATGAAAAAAGATAATGCTTATATAGTGTGTACACGAGCGCGGCTACAAAGGCTGTGCTCGTTTTTCGTTGAGTTGCCTGCGCATTATATTCAATAATATATTCAAGAGACAAGTATCAATTTCGCCGTCCCGCGTTCGCGGGGCGGTATTTTTTACGAAGGGAGGCGCTGCCACTGGCCACTACATGGATAAAACCGCTTCATGTCAACCGTGGAAAGAGCATTGCCCAGACCATATCTGACCGCACGGACTACATTGAAAACCCGGACAAGACCGACAACTATGAACTCATCACCGCCTACGAGTGTTCCGCCCGAACCGCCGATACTGAGGTTTACATTTCCAAACGCGAGTATGAGCGTATTACGAACCGCAATCAGGGCAAACATGATGTGCTTGCCTACCACATCCGACAGGCGTTCAAACCGGGTGAGATTGACCCGGCCCGAAGCGAACCGCATAGGATATGCGCTTGCGGAACGCTGGACGCACGGCAACCATGCCTTTATCGTCTGCACTCATGTCAATACGGATTCGGTGCATAATCATATTATTTTCAATTCCACCACGCTTGACTGCTCACGAAAATATGATGACTTCCTCGGCTCGACATTCGCCCTGCGGCGACTCTCCGACAGGCTGTGTCTGGAAAACGGTTTGCCGATTATTGAGAATGCAAAACAGCACAGCAAGACCAAATACAAGCATTACGGCCAGTGGTACGATGATAAAAAAGCGCCCTCTCAGCGTGAGAGATTGATAGCGGAAATTGACGCGGCGCTCAACCTGAAGCCTGCTGATTTTGACGCTTTTGTTGCGTTAATGGAGCAGGCAAAATATGAGTTCAAGCGGCGCGGCCAAGCAGTTTCATTCCGTGCAAGCGGACAGAAAGGCTTTATCCGTCTCAGTTCACTCAAAGATGATGATTACACCGAGGGCGCTATACGCGAACGCATTTCGGGTAAGCGTCTTGTAGCGCCGAAGGGTCAGGCGGAGCCGCCGAAGCAGAATCTTTTGTTCGACCTGCAACGCTGTGTCGTCCCGAAGGGTACGCCCGGCTACGACAGGTGGGCCGCTGTGTTTAATTTGAAGCAACTAGCCAAGACCTTCAATTATTTGCAGGAAAATAATCTGCTTGATATGGAAACGCTAAACAAAAAAGCGCAGGCGGCGAAGGATGATTTCAATAATCTGAGCGATGCAATAAAGACTGCCGACACCCGGCTCAAAGATATTTCCGCTCTGCAAAAACACATCGGCGCCTACTCCAAGACGAAGGAGGTTTACACCGCTTACAAAAAGTCCGGATATAATAAGAAATTCCTTGTGGAGCATGAGGATCAGATTGCCGCGCACAAGGCGGCAAAGGCATTTTTTGATGGATACAAATCCTCTCATAAGCTCGACAAGCTGCCCTCCATGCAGTCGCTGAAAACAGAATACGCCGCCCTCGCCGCAGATAAGAAAAAGCACTACTCACAGTACCATGAGAAGCGGAATGCCACGCAGGAAATTTTGATTATCCGTGACAATGCCGAGCGCTTGCTTGGATACAACGAACGGCAAAAGGGTATAATAATCGAAAAGGATCAACGTTAAAATTCCCCTCACACCCAGCCCCACAGGGCGTAGCAGACAACGAAGTTGGCTTAGAAAACTTGAGGCGAAGCAGCAAGTTTTGAGGGTCCGGGAAGTTCCCGGCAAGCTAAAAAAGAGAAGAACCGGCGCGGGCCGGTTTTTCTCTTTTTTGCCTCTGCTGTAGCTGAGGCCTTGCTTGCGCGGCAAACTATTCAGACCGTGAAACCGTTGATATTGCAGTGTTTCTCGCCAACAATTATTCCGATTATATTTGGTGTAAGATCTGCAAACTTCCGATAATATTTTCTCAATTATACCACTATGAAATTGAGTTTTCATTCACAAGGTAAAACAGCATCATTGAGAGCACTTTTGTCAATGATATAAGCGTAGTTTGGTTTATCATCAGCATAGCACACCACAAGGACGCTACTACCTGTTGACAGCATTGTCATAATTGAATAATCGTCCCCAATCTGCAATTGAACGTTTGTCAACTGCGCATCTGGAATATTGAGTAGATACAAATCGTTCGAACGGCGAATATAAAACAGCAGTTCACTTGAATCAAAATGTGAGGAGGATAGTTCTAAATTACGTTCGCTTAACACTTCCACTAGGTTGCCGTCAACGATTTGCCCCAAGAAACCATAATTTGAGGCGTTATAAATATACAAATAATCTCCGAAGATCTGCATATCTGAAATTTGCGAAGTCAAAACATAGTCATGAATCTCCTTGCTTACCATAATTGATTCTATTTCTGTAAATTCACCATCGTATATCTTGAGACAAGTGTCAACACTACCGCTCTGTGTTCGTTCGTCATATAGGACATAAAGCAAACTGCCGTTGGAACATAAAGCAAAAATTGCAGAACCCACATAAGTATCTATATCCATAGAATTTACTAGAAAGCTTTTCCAAACTCCATCAGATATGTCGTATTTGTCAATATAGGTTGTAATTGAATCGGCATTTACACTGTTTTTTAGAGTCACAATATCGCCACAAAATTCATATGTTGAAACACCAGCAATTGATCCATCATAATGTTTAAATATTTTGCACTCGTTGATGGACAAATCAAGGCACACTAAATCATTAGTGGAATCTGAAATAACCTCGTCATATGTACTCACATATAGGTAAAGCTTTGGATAAATTAATACGGATTGCTTCATGCTTAGATAAAAATTATGCACTTGACCTATGACAACTGTTTCTCCATTAAAAAAAGTTCGATAATACTTGGCAGTCGAGCCATCAACTCCAAGGTAAATATAACTATCTTCCAAGAGTGCTGTGAATGATAGAAGTTCATCAAAGTTTACATCGACGCTTATTGGTTCGGCGGAGGCACTTGGCTGTTCGGAACGTCCGTAAATTTGTGGCTCACAAGCGGCAAACATTACTGAAATGGCTAGCGCTACGATAATGATTACAATCGACAACGGCATTTTTCTCTTCATACTTATTGCCCCTTTAATCATTGTTATTAGGCAGAGGCGTTAGCCTCTGCCTAATAACAATATCGTTAATACATATAGCCAGCATCAATTGCACTGTATGCAGCATATAAGTCATCGGTTGTTTTGTCAACCCACTTGTAGGATGATGTGCTACTATAATAACCTGCCCATGGATCACAAAGGGCCACTTCAGACTTGTCGCTCAAAATTGAGTAGATTGTTACTGCGTGAGCTGCGAGATTAAATGCCCAGCCATTGCTGGTTGATTCTTTTAGCCCAACAATCGGCGGAGCGTCCCATGTGACAATACCACTGTAGATATTGTTTTTCATGGTTGTTTTTGTCGCACCAAAAACAGTAACATACGGATTTGAACTTTGCTTGCTATTAATATAGGTTTTCATATTTGCAAGTGTTGTTCCAGAAGTGCTCGTTGTACCGCACCCCGTCCTTACAGTTGCCTCAGTGTAGCTTGTTCCAGTAATGTATTTGAGGGCCATTCTGACACTAGCCGCGCCGCAGGAATAGTTGTATGCTTGTGCATAATATGTAAATGGGTCGAGAGCATTCCAAGTTGCAGTTGTTGCTTTGGTGATGCTAATTTCATCGGACGCAACTGTCTCTATTTCGGGCTTGGTTTCTTGTGCGGCAGCAGCCTTTTCTTCTTCGGTCGCTTCCCGGATGGCGATAAAGCCACTTTCAACTTTTTCCGTATCCGTGCTTACTGACTTTGAGGTGGAATACTCTGAATAGTCCGTACCATCTACTGGTATAGGATGAAATTCGGCGGCCATTGCCGTTGCTGTGAGTGAGAAGCACATAAAAGCCGCAATGCTAAGGGAATAAACTTTTTACACATAAAATAATGCCTCTTTGTATTTAAATTCATTTATTTGCGGGAGGAAACACATCGCTTCCAGTAAAACTTATTTGTTCCTAGAACAATAATACGGAATCTACCATCGCAAAATCGCAAAATGCTATCCCCTTACTTCAACTCGTCCGGCACGTCCGGCTGGTAGGCTGTGAAGAAGCATGTCGAACTGACGGATGCTACTGCCACCAAAACTGCGAGGGAAGCTATTAGCGCCGCAAATTTGTTTCCCATCCAATATAGCTTTTTCATTACACTCGCCTCCTTTACATAAAATTTTGTATTTGAACCGCAACCATTGAGAATGCCGCAGCAGATACACCAAGAAAATAAAACTTGATAAAACCTAAGAGAAAATCAGGAGAGCTACATATATAATAGACAATTGCAAATGCGATATTGACTAGGGCTATCCAAATGCTCACATTTCTGTTTTTGGAAATCGCCTCTTTCCTGAGAGGCTTGTTGCTTGCTTGAACTGGTGACAGTTTCATGATGAGGCCTAATGATACGAACGAGATGATGATACACGTTATAGACCAATTTGCGTCAATACTGGAAATGGCTATTGAGAGTAGAAACGCAAGCGTTCCTACAGCCGCACATGAAAAATGCGAATTGGCATGATACCCGCCAGCAGTGATTCTCAAGGGAATAAAGGCAAGCAGGAATGGAAACCATATCAGACCGTTCATGAAAAGCATGGAGACGAACGCAAGCAAGAAAATATTTAGCAAACCTGACATGATTAGCTCCAGCCCATATATGTACACATTTGTTGTGCGTCCAGATTGCCCTTGTCTTTCGGTTAACCTTTCCGCCAGCCTGACGGCCGAGCTATGAATCATTGCGTCTGCCCCCTTGCATCTACATTTATCTCTACCTTTTGTTAAATTATCGCACATTCGAAAAAAAATTGCAAAATGATTGGCGTAAGCGGTCGTTATTTCGCCACAAACGGCGCGATCAGTAATTATGCTACAGTTAAATAACAGTTTCATGATGTTTAAATCTGCATGAATACTTCCTATAATTAATCCTGCCAACAATTCTTCCGATATAGGTGTGATCAATATGGAAAATCAAATCGACAAAACCGAAGAAAATAAATTAGACTCTCTTATAAAAAAGCGAATTGGCGATACAATTAGGAATAAGCGAGAGGAGTTTGGCTATACTCAAGCAAAACTTGCTGAAGAAATCGGCAGAACTTCCAGCTTTATTGGACAAATTGAGCGCGGTGACGCTATGCCGAGCTTGGAGACCTTGTCTCAACTGACGCAATTGCTTGGGATAGATGCAAACTCATATTTTTATGAAAAATCAAACCAGAACCAGGAAGTGCGAGAATTCTCGCTGATGATGGAGCAGTTGCCGCCAAAAATACGGAAATTAACCTTTGAAATAATCAAGCAAGTCTACAAATATGGAAGATAGGGGTATGCCAATGCGCATAGCAATTTGTGATGACGAAAATAAAGAACTGTTGCATCTCAAGTCGCATGTAATACAATTTGAGCCTGGGTTAGCGATTTCACTATTTCTCTCCGCAGGTGATCTGATTAGTGAGGCACAGAAAAATCCGTTTGACATTGTGCTGCTCGATATTGAAATGGATAAACTAAACGGCTTCGATGCAGCAAAACGTCTTAAACAAATGGACAATCCACCCCTGATAATTTTCGTTACGAATAGTGGGGAGTATACAATTCGTGGATATGAGGTTGCGTTTAGATATCTTGCTAAACCTGTTGAATTTAGCATTTTGACGAAGTATCTTTCTGCCGCCTTTGCGGAAATCGCTCCTGAGAAATTCACGGTCAAGGAAAACGGCCTTTCCTGTGTATTACCAATAAGCGAGATATACTATTTTGAAAAGTTCAAGCACTACTTAATCCTTTATACGAAAACAGTTGACTATCAATGTAGAATGACGTTGGCTGAAGCTGAGGAATCAATATCAGGAAATTCATTCGCAACGCCGCATAAAGGCTATCTCGTCAATTTAGCCCATATCAGTTCAGTCGGAGAAGCCTGCCTTACGCTAACGAATGGAAGGACTGTACCCCTCAGCCGTCGGCATAAACTTGAAATTGAACGTGCATTGTTCAATTATGTGAGGAAGCAAAGGTGACATTTTATCATCTGGAAATGGCAACTGCCCTGTTTGAATGTCTGCTGGTTCATGTATTATTCAACGGGTGGTACGGACTCAGAAATACGAAAAAGTCGGCGGTGGTTCTTAGCTATACGCTGTTCTTTGTGTTGCTCTGTTTTTTGTCATTGCTGTTAATCCAGCCATTTGCAAGAAGCATAATTATTTTTTTCTTGGTCGCAGGGTTAGTCAGATTTCTGTATGATACAACAACATTTTCCGCATTATATAGTTCGCTTTTATGTGTTGCCCTTGCGGTTGGAGCCGAGTATTTCTGCCTCGCACTCATGAATCTGCTGAATTATGACACTACAACTCTAATGGTCGAGGGTACGGTACGGGCGATATACCTTGTGATAGCCAAAACTGTCAATTTTGCAATTATTCTAGTCGTGGCGGCAATGTTCAGAAAAAAGCGTGCAACGCTTTCGATAAAGCAGGTGCTTCCGCTTTTTCCGTGTCTATTTGTGACAATTTATGTTTGCGCTCTCCTACAGGAAATCTACTCTCCGTTAGAAGATTCCCTCTCGCTTCCACTTGTCATAGCAATATTGGGTCTGTTATACATCAACGGGATAATCGTTTTGCACACCCAGTCAATAAAGAGAAGCGCAGTTGCAATTCAGCAGCAGGCTTTAGCAAATCAGCAATATGAGCTGCAGGTTCAATACTACAATCACATACTCCAAGATCATGAGGAAACTCGAATAATTCGGCACGACATCAAGAAATATATGAGCGGTATAGAAACATTAATCGAAGCCGGAGCAAGCGCAGAGGCAAAAAGAGAATATGAGGCAATAAAACAAGGTGTCGATCAACTTGGCGAGATTGTTGACATTGGAAATACTGTTCTCAACGCCATCTTGCATAACAATATTCAAAGAGCCAAAGCAGAAGGCATTTCTGTGAGGCTCGATATCAATGTGCCGTCAGAGGTTCCTGCTTCCGCAGTTGATTTGAGCGTAATAATTGGAAATACTTTTGATAATGCGATTGATGAGTGCATTGCCTGCAACAGTGTTGGTGCTGCAATTAACGTAATGCTTGTGTTTCAAAACGATATGCTTTTTTACGAGATTTCAAATCCGTGTATTTCGCATCCACATAAAAAGGCGGGCAAGTATCATGGATATGGACTGAGAAACATAAGAGCTTGCGTCGAGAAATATAATGGATCAATGGAAAGCGGAATTGAGGCAGAGAAATATAAAGTGTCGATTCGGTTAAACTGTCAGTCAAATACAGCTGTTCATACAGAGGCTGTTAGTAAATAAAACCGCTATTTTTCCCCAACGCCCAGATTTTTGTGTCGGCTCGCAAGTTAAGCAATTGAAGTTCAAGCCGACACAAAAAGTTTACTTTCATATTTCGTTCAAAAGAAATATAATGCCTCATATAGGAGAGTGATGACCTATGGACTATGAAACAACAAAAGATACCGCCCAAAAATGGGGAATCACTAATCGGATGGTGCTTTATTACTGCACCTCCGGGCGCATAGCGGGCGCAGTGAAGATGGGAAACACATGGCTTGTTCCTTGCGCCGCAGAGAAGCCGTCTGACAGGCGATACAAAAAAGAAATGGAGGTGACGCGCCTTGAAGCGAAAAATGACCCAAAGGAATAAATCCATTCTCGTCCTTGCAGTATTCGATGCCTTGCTGATAGGCGTAGTCATCGCAAATTATGGGGCCTGCCACGCTTTTCAGTCGATGGGATTGATGACCGTTGCCTCTGCAAACAGCTTGCTATTTCTTTTGATAGGCATGGTCTTACTTGGAATATCTGCGTTTACTTTCCTTGCGCTGTCAGCATATCAGACAGGAAAGCTTTTTGCAGTGTACTCGTTACTAATTGGGCTGTCCATCGCCTTGGCTCCCTGTGCGCAACTTAGCAGCGCCACAGTGAACAACGTGAACTCGATTCTTGCAATATTGAGCAGCCTTTTACTTTATAGGACGATAGGGCAATTAACGCTGCTGAACAACAAAAAAATCTATAAGGTTCTGTGGGCAATTTTGCTGGTAATTATCCTCGTTGCCATCGCGTCACAGATCGCCTCGCTTATTGCCCCCGATGCGACATTAACGGCAATGATTGCTGCCGAAAGCGTTGGAGGCAGCGTTATACTGGCAGCGGTTTTTAGCGTACTGGTTATGGCTTTCTATTATCGCAGAAGCAATTCTTATTCAAAAAAACAAATTCGGGTATTGCTCGCCTCCATAGGGGCAGGGATTGTTTTATATGCGCTTGCATACATGATGCCGATGGTTTACGTTGTCAGGCAGGCATCTGTAAGCGAGGGCATAACGAATATTGAAATTTCATTTTTGCCGGAAACGACTCTACTGTACTCAATTCCATTGCTTGTGCTGTCCGGCATCAACGTAGCAATAATATTCATGCTTCTGCGCCGTGAGTTCATCCATAGCGACACGCTGTTTAAGCTCCGGCATTTCATTTTCATAACGTCATTCATCTTCTTGGCAAATTGCGTACCGCTCATATATTTGAGCTGCTCGTTAGGTGCAATTTTTTTCTTTAATCTGGTGCTGATTTCTCCATTCTGTATCGCGGCTTTTCAAGCATTGAAATCTAAACATGGCAATGCCGAGGAAGGTGCATATCAGCGAAGATTGTTAGAGGAACTGGAAACCGAGCGTGAACACTTGTCGTCTTACCTGCATGACGAAATTCTGCAATCCTTAATCGCCGTTTACAGAAAGCTACACGCAGATAATTCAGGACAGTTTGATGATACTACGGAGCATTTATCAAAGCTAATTTCACAGGTGCGAAGCGAAAGCCATAATCTCTACCCGACTATGGTTGAGGACTTGGGGCTGGAGCAGAGTTTGCTTTCCTTTGTTGATGAATTACAAATTCAATATTCGGCTGTGCGCATCACATACAACTACAAATTAACTGATGGCATTTTGCCGAAAGCGTTGGCTTTAGCCTTTTACCGGATAGCAAAAGAGCTTGCGACAAATGCTGCAAAGCATTCTGGCGGTGGCGCAATATCTATCTTACTTAATGAAGATGCGGAAGGTTACTATATTCGCGTAAATGATAATGGTCATGGCTTTAGCCTGCCAAACAACGAAGATTTGTTATCTTCCCCGCATATGGGGCTGTACAATGTGAAGAAGCTGATAGCGGGGCTACAAGGTCGGCTCAGTTTTAATTCTGGCAAAGAAGCGGGAACGGATTATTATATCTACATTCCATTAAAGGGGGCAAGCGCATGAAGATTAAATTGATTGTTGTAGATGATCATGCAATGGTCGCATCGGGTTTATCTGCCGAGCTAAGCCAGCAGTCGGATTTTGGAGTGCTTTGTACGCTGACCTCTCCGGAGAAACTGTTGCAGGAAGTGGAATTATTAAGCCCCGACGTTGTTTTGATGGACATACGCATGGGCGCGTATAATGGAATTGAGCTTACAGAAAAAATCAAGAGCGCCTTTCCAGAGACAAAAGTAATACTGATGTCCGGCTACAACATGAGCCAGCTTGCGAGAGGCGGCAGAGCCGATGCCTTTGCCTCTAAAGAGGAGCCGATTGATTCATTGTCTGCGACAATACGCAAGGTCTGCTTTGAACAGGCAATTGTTTTCCCGGAAGTCAGTGCGCAGGGAGAAACACTGACCCCCGCCGAGGCAAAGGTGCTTCAGCTTCTCGGTGATGATTTAACAAGAAAAGAAATTGCAGCGGCGCTATATGTGTCTGAGAAAACTGTTGCCAATCACATTACTGTTATTCTACAAAAACTCAACGTGCGCTCAAGGATCGGAGCGGTACTCAAAGGGGTGGAGCTTGGATTGATTGACAGCAGCGCTGTATAGAGAATCAGCATAGCATCAATACGCACATATTTGAATAGGACTTTCGGGCAAAAAAAGTTTGCCCGAAAGTCCTATTCTTTTTCTCGCAAGCAAAGCGGATAATGTTTGCAGGAGGTGGTACTATGCCCACAAATAACATTCTGGAAATACGGAATCTGCAAAAATCATTTGGTCGCCACGAGGTTCTCAAGGATATTAGTTTCAATATCGAACAGGGTAAAATCGTAGGATTGCTCGGAAAAAACGGCTCCGGTAAGACTACGCTGATAAAGTCTGTGTTGGGACTCCTGAACTATTCCGGCGAGGTGCTTTATGACGGCAAGCAGATTGACTACAGGGACACGCAGGCAATGAACAGTATCGGAGTGCTGGTGGATACCGCATTTTTTGAGGATATGTCCGCTTATGACAATCTGAAAATACTGATGATGTCAACGCCGCACCGGGACAACTCGCACATGAAAATGGACATTATGGAACTGCTTGCGTTTGTCGGTCTTGAGGAAAACAGCAAGGAGAAGGTCAAAGGTTTTTCATTTGGCATGAAACAGCGCCTCGCCTTGGCGCAGAGCTTAACCTCGGAACCCAAGCTGCTCATTCTCGATGAGCCCTTCGTCGGGCTTGACCCGCTGGGAATTGTCATTGTGAAAGAAAAGCTGCTCGAACTATGCAAGCAGAAGAATACAGCGGTCATTTTTTCGAGCCACCAGCTTAGTGAGGTCGCGGAGCTGTCGGAGGTCTTAGTGGCCATTGAGGACGGCCATGTTAAATACTTCGGTTCATATGAGGAACTCGCAAGGCAGAACAAGCAATACTACATCGTCCTCGACAAAATTGTTGGGCAGGGCGTGTTGCAAGCAATAAAAGCAAATGGTATCGAAGTGGAGCTGGCAGAGCAGGATAATTGCTTGCGCCTGCGACACGGGGATCAGACGCTTGACCGGCTTTTGCATAGCCTCATTGAAAACGAGCTTGGGATCAGAGAAATTATCCGTGAAGATAAAATCCTTGAATCTCTGTTTGTTTAGGGGGCGGCGTATGTCTTTATTCTCAAATATTAAGATTGAGCTTATAAAACTATATCACAAAAAAAGCAGCCTGCTTTTGCTGTTGCTTCTTGCCCTGCCGCTCTTTTTTGGGATAGGCATGATGTTCGGCGCAAGCTTCTTTGTGTCCGATGGATCGGAAGGCGGTGTAGACGCAGTTTCTTCCGGCCTGAGTGCCATAGAGTTCTCCGCCAATATGCTGGGACAGGCAAAGTATGTATTGTTCTTGGTCGTTATCATTCTTGCGGCAATATCGTTTGCCGGCGAAATTGAAAACGGTCAAATTAAGTCGGAAATCACACGGATATGCGCACGATGGAAAATCCTATTATCAAAGTATTTTGCGCTGATTATCGTCACAGCTCTCGCATTGATCGTATTTCTCCTATGGACGATATTGATTTACTATTCGATGCTGCGAGGCAGCGCATACTCAAACGGTACATTTTGGGGAGCATATGGGGCGGCGCAGATTAAGTATATGGTTTTCATGTTCATTGGAGCCGCGGTATCAATCGCAAGCACCTTCATTCTTGGCTTGAAGCTCAAAACCTTCCCATGTTTCGCGCTTTCTTATATTCTTTGGTTTGTCAGCCTGTATACAGATTTCTTTGAACAAATCAAAATGCTGATACCGATTAACATTCCCGATGTAATACTGGAGCGGGCAAGCGAGGGCTTTAGCACTCTTCCCTATGCAGGGCTGTTTCTCGCATATTGCCTTGTGATTTTGATTTTATCGGCGTTCATTTTTGAACGCATGGACATAAGGGCATAGGGGGCTTGTTATGAGAATTTTAGATATTTCAAAAATTGAGTTCTATAAAATACTAAAGAAAAGACTGTCGCTCGTAATGCTTGCAACGCTGTTCATTCCGATCTTTTATACTTTTTCAACGGTTACGGATGCGGATCTATTGCAAATGATGCCGTCTGGTGCATTGGATTACTGCTTTGCACAATGGGACTTGCTCGGCATGACCGGACTGTTTCAGGTCTTGTTCTCCCTAATCACCGTTTCGGCATTCGCGTCTGAAATAGAAAAAGGCCAGCTAAAGCTGACTGTGTTTCGCTTGGGTGGTCGCAAAAAGATTGTATATGCAAAGGTACTGGCTCTCGTAGCCTTTATGCTGATGTGTTATCTCATTTTTATGCTTTTTTCGTTGCTATGCTACTACTTGTTTGTAACGCATACAGCATATGGCACTGGGGAATTTGTATCTGCTGCGGTAAGGCAAATTGGAATTTCCAGATTCCTAATCGGTGGGCTATTCCCAATGATGGATGCGTTGATGACAGCGGGAATCGTGTTTTTGTTTTCGCTGCGCTATAAAACAGGAATTTGCTTTATGCTTGCAATCGGAACTTCGGTAACACTATTAGTCATGCAGTTTTTCCCCGGCATATGCTACTTAGTTCCCGCTTATGTAGGTATGCTTTTGAGCTACGGCCAAATATCGGGGGCGATTGCAGGAGGGCTTTGCGCCATATATTTGGCTATTGTGGGATTCTGCGTATGGAAAACCGCAAACAAATTTGAAAGGATGGATTTGAAATGAAATCATCAAATAGAGGCATTATCAATATTCTTGTTGTATTTATCATCACCGCTGCGCTGCTGGTGGGCGCCAGATTTATTGCGGTTACGTACTGTATGGGGAATTTGAGCCTGTTCAGCTTTATGGTTATATTCGTTCCGTATATCTTCATTGCGGCTGCGGCTTTTGTCTTAGGGCTGTTGCTTAACTGGAACTGGAAAAAGGGTATTTGCATTGCTTTGGCATTAGCGGCTATCTTCTTCTGCACCGGATATGCTATCTCGGCCACTGTGGATGTGACCGAAGGAAATGATGCGCTTATGAATGAAATATATGACCAGCTCGATGAAGAAGCATACAAATATATGCTGGAGCAGGGGCTTATCTCTGAGGATGATGAACTGTTTAGCGAGGACATGGGCGATTTAAGCGATGGCGATATTGCCTACTCCGAGATGTATGTCGGGATTCAGGAATCGGACCCGGCAAGCGAAGCGATTAACATAGTCATAAGCATCGCATTAGCTTTTGTCTCCGGGTTTGCGGGTGCAAAAGTGAGAGCAATTGATGAGAAGCGAGAAACAAGCATGAATTTTTAGCCTTACCCTGCCCTTCAATTTAATATCATTTTATACTGCCAGAGCAATTTTGTTATTGTTGCTTTGGCAGTTAACTTTGTATTCGGACAATTTTCATTATTGCTCCCCCGATTAAACATTGAATATATCTAGCGAGGGATTTTGCTATTAAGCACGGCAAAGTCGTAGAAATACTTTGTGCCTTTTAAGGCTTTGCTGTGCCGCATGGCGGAATAAGAATCGTTGCAAAAGTTCAATGTTTAATCGGGGGAGCAATAATATAGACACAGAAGCATCCACGCGCCTAATATATTATTATTTTGTAGTAGTCAGACTATCTTGTGCTCCGCTTGTGCCATTTTCGACACCGTTTGCGCCAAAAGCATTGTATTTCTGCAAAAAATGAGCGAAAATTAACATGTTCATCAGCACCAAAGACATAATTTGGGATATCAGAGCGGAAATCAAATTGTTGCAAACGGCCTCAGACTCTACCGCATTTGTCAACGAAACTTTTTCGGATACTGAGACTGAGCCGAGTGTATATACTCGAAACTTCCTTGTTGTCAAAAAACTTGCTAGCTTCGAGTCTGTATTTGCAAAATATTAAGATAAGGAGGATGCTAATATGCTGTTTAGGTCTCTGTTTTCCGGAAATGCAAAGAAGGCTTGCACCGGAACCGGCAGTGGTGGCGTTTGCTACATTGTCGGCAGAAAGTACTACGATTCGAACGGGAAGCTGGTACGTATCTATTAATTCCAAATAGCAATCCGGGGAATGCCGTTCTCCAACGCATTAGCGGCATTCCCCACTCACTTTTATGTAACGGCGAGTAGTTGAAAAATATTCGCTTTGATAATAGATGTTCGGGGATTCACATGGAACGAACAATTTACAGATAGGGGCATAGTTATGAATTATTTCACTAATGATATGTGCAGGCACAAGAGCGTTCACGGGATTGATATACTTTTCAATACAGAAAACCAAGCGATTATAGGTCTTGATGGGGACGGGCTTAATTTATGGAAACAAATTGGCGACTGCAGTTGCCCAAGCACATTAAATCAGAAGGGTCATGATCTGCTTGAAGCACTGCTTGAGCTTAATTTCATTTCAGAGCAACCTTATGACATCGCTCGGCATCAAAACGCAGGTTTTGTAAGCGCATATCTGCATGTTACAAATAAGTGCAATCTACACTGTGTGGGTTGTTATTCGCTTGATGATAAACGCAACCGAGCAAAAGACCCCTTACTCGAAAACCTAAAATACGCCGCTTCTGAGCTTGCGGGTATCGGTGTAAGCAATCTTGTGATTTCAGGAGGAGAACCATTTCTAAGATCGGATATATTTGACTTTTCCATCTATGTTAGAGAATGCTTGTCGACTGTTAACCATTTGTCAATTATCACCAACGGCACTGTTGATGCTGATTTTTCAAGACTGCTTGGCTACGTTGATGAAATTGTTGTTTCGATCGATGGATTCAGTCCCGAACATCCAACATTTATTCGTGATGAAGGGATTTTGGGGACAATCCTCAACACAATCGAAAAAATAAAGCAAAGTGGGCTAGGAGTCAGCATATTGCCAACATTACATATGAAAAACCACGAGTATGTGGATAGCTATATTGCTCTGTCGAAACAATTGGGAGTACCAATAAATTTCAGCATACTGTCAGTTTGCGAAACCGAGCAAATGAGAGAGTACATTTTTGACACAGATGCCTTGGAAAAGCTGGCTGCAAGTATGTTTGACGTTGACCTTCCAATAATGGATTCCCCTATCAGCTTCGACCTAGAGGCATGTCTGCACTGCGGCGCAGGAAGCACAGTCATTAGTGTAGCTGCTGATGGGAGCGTCTTTCCTTGCCATATGTTGCATGATCCAAAATTCTTGATTGGCAATGTTTTTGAAGATAAACTAGAGACTTTAGTTTGTAATAGTAGCGTAATAAAAGAGTTGACAGGCATTTATGTAGACGATTATAAAGAATGTTCCAAATGTGAATATAAATATTTCTGCGGTGGTGGATGCCGAGCAAGGTCGTTCTATAAAACGGGAGAAATCAACCACAAAGATAGCTATTGTGAAATGTCCAGAAAATTTTATGAACTTGCTATGGAGAAATTGATGTTTTAGTTGCAGGAAAACTCTCATTAGAGCGCATTTATTTCATTAGGTTATTACTATCATCGGTAAAGGGGTGTGGAGATTGAAGCGCAATAAGCCAAGTTTCATAAAGGAGTTGCTTCCTTATTTCAGTAGCTACAAACGGCTAGTTGCTCTAGGGTTTGTGTTTATCCTATGTTCCACGGCGCTTTCTCTGGCACTGCCTCTATTTATCGGTGATTTGATAAACGACATTACTGCGATTAAGGGAGGACAAGTTGTCCAATTGCTACTTATTGTTGCTTGTTCGTTATTATTTGAAAGTGTATCTACATACGCACTTGCAATTGCGGGCCAGAAAGTTGTCCGAGATATAAGGACTACTGCGTGGAGCAATGTGTTGTCATTTGAAGCCGGAGAATTTGACCAAAGAAACTCTGGTGAGCTTGCAAGTAGAATTATTAGTGATTCGTCCGCTATTGTCAGCTTCGTTTCAAACGATCTACCAAGCGTGATTATTGGCGTAATAACGATTTTGGGATCAGTCGCAATTATGTTTAGCTTAGATGCAGTGATGACAGCCGTTTTTATTGTGCTTGTGCCACTGATTATTTTTACAATTAAGCCAATTTCAAATCGCGTCTTGACTTTGTCTGAAAAGAATCAGGAATTGATAGCAAAAATAAACGGACTGTTTACAGAAACTCTTTCACATAACAGATTGATAAAGTGCCACAATGCAGAGAAACAAGAGGAAAAGCGCGGTGCTAACCGCATTGATGAAATTTATTCATTTAGCAAGAGCGTGGCGAAAATACAGGCACTATTGAATCCGATAATGGGAGCGATTATCACCCTGATTGTAGTTGGTGTAGTCGGGGTTGGCGCATATAGAGCAAACTTAGGATTGGTTTCGACTGGCGCTTTAGTCTCGTTTATCTTGTACTTTTTTCAGATTATTCAGCCAATACAGTCTATCGGAACGTTTATTCTGGAAAAAGAAGCGGTGAAGGGAAGCACCGTAGCACTTATACAGCTATTAAAAACACAGGGCGAAGAGTTGAACGCAGGACAATCCAAATTTGTGACCGATAGTATTGTGTTCAATAACGTAAGTTTTTCTTATAACAACGATGACTATATCATTGATGGAGTGGATTGTGTCTTTGAAAGGGGAAAGAAAACAGCAATAGTTGGACAAAGCGGTGCAGGGAAAACAACCATCTTCTCCTTGTTAGAGCGTTTTTATACCCCTCAGAAGGGTCAAATTCTAGTTGGAAATGAGAACATCAGCAACATTTCCCTTTCGTCTTGGAGAATGGCTTTCGGATATGTTCTCCAAGATAATGTTGTAATTACTGGGACAATTAAAGAAAACATTCTGTATGGCTTATATAGAGAGGTTGCAGTGGATGAACTTAACATTGTGCTAGATTCATCCAACCTTAGAGATTTTGTTGAGCAACAGCATGAAGGAATTGACTATTTTGTTGGCGAACGGGGTTGCTTGTTATCCGGCGGGCAGAAGCAGCGTATTGTCATTGCTAGGGCGCTTTTAAGAAATCCAGAATATTTACTGCTAGATGAGGCAACAGCAAACTTGGACTCGGATTCAGAAAAAATCGTGCAGGATGCTCTTGACAATTTGCTTAGGGACAGAACATCAATCATTATTGCCCATCGATTATCGAGCGTTTTAAGTGCTGATAAAATAATTGTCCTACAGAACGGCACAATAGCCGCTCAGGGGTCACACAACGAACTCTATAGCAACAGCGCCTACTATAGAAATATTGTGAATCAGCAATTTCCTGACTTTTCTCAAGAAACGTGATGCTTGGGATGCTTGGGTGTGATTTTTGAATCCATAATGTAAAGAAGGAGGAAAGATGTGAAAAGCAAAGTGCTCTCCACTGAGAATTCAGAAGCTTTTATTTTGCAGCTTATTACCTTGATTGCGTATTGCGCTGTTCCACCTGTTATATTAGTGCTAGCAATTACAGTTGCTGCGGCATTGATTAATTCTGCCACGACTTCCAGCATATACGCCTTGGTGATATGCCAACAAACTTTGCCCGTAACAATTTCTTATGCTGTTCTGCCATTGCTCGTATTTAGTACTGTCGGTTCAAACAGCCTAGGCGAAATTGGTATAAAAAAAAACAAGAACCGGATTATTACAATAGTTGACATAATAGCGATTGGACTTTTTGGAGCTTATATTATAATAAACGGCGTTCTTAGACAGTCCGTGGGCGTATACGTTATTCATTACTTCTTCCTAGCAATTTCAGAAGAAATTCTTGTACGGGGAATTATTCTATCGTACCTGAGAAGATTGATTACAAAAGACTGGATTTCCATATTGCTCAGTGCGCTAATATTTGCTCTTGTATTTCACTCAACTGACGAGATAGTTTCAAATATAATTTATAGGGTGCCTTTTGGAATCATTGCGGCGATATTATATAAAAAGACCGGCTCATTACAATCATCCGCATTGTTTCATTGGATATACAATGTAATGATGACACTTAATTATCTTTAAGGAGTAGTCAAATGATTAATAAACGAAATATTATTGCGTATTCTGCCTACACAATTTTGAAAATCGCAATTATGCTTGTGCTGTTCAAGTATTTGATAGATATGTCAACGCTGACATCCCTCTTTCTAAACCTAATCGTCCCCTCAATCGCTTTGTTTATTGTTGCTGGGATTATTAGTTTTACTTCTAGCGCCACATTAAAAAAGTGTATAATTCACGCCCTAATTTTGGCACTTCTGACGTTTGCTATCGGACTGGTTCAGGCGAATGTGTTGGCAACAGATTATGACGATTTATTGATGAGCCAAGCAGACGAAAGTGTTAGCATAGTACTTGACGAAGAAGGGCTTCAGGATGCTATAGACGCAGGACTTGTTGACGTTGGCGAAGATGGGGAGCTATATATAGAAGCAGGTTCTGATACCGGAGAATTGTACTCAGAATGGGAAGTCGAAATGGTTGAGCAAAGCACTTTATCAATTATTACTGATGCCTTGTTTAATTTCGTTCTGGCATTTATCGGAGGCATAGCAGCAATGAAACTCTGGTCACTTTATGCAAATAAGAAGCACTGCGTAACATAACGCAAAATGAAGCATGAGATACTAGAGCCTTCTTGATTTTGGGTTTAGAAAGGACAGTGGCGTGATGGGCGGCGGTAATGATTTGACATTCGGAGAATTTATCGTTGCTAAGCGAAAGGTGCGGGACATGCCAGCGGCATGACTTGCCGAAGCGCTTGGCATTTCCCCGGTATATATGTGTGATATCGAAAAGGATAGAAAATATGCAGTTTCAAGAAAGTTCCTCGAGACGCTCGCAGAAACTCTCCTGCTTACGGAGGCAGAAACTGAATTAATGTACGATCTAGTTGCATTTGCGCAAAAGAGCATCAGCGCGGATTTGCCTGAATACATAATGGAGCATGAAGTTGTCCGTTCCGCGATTCGGACGGCAAAGAAAAATGACATTCCCGATGAAAAGTGGGACAAGTTTATTAAGCATATCAAGCATAACGGAGATGAATTGCTGGTTCTCAGTACATAGACAATGACCTCCGATGGACGGATTAAGTAAGTAGCTTAATAAATCCCTTGGAGGTAAAATTTCACTCATTATCTTCGCCGCAAGGCGAACAAAAAGGTGTTGATGCATTTGATTTTGGTAGCCCCTGCTACAATAGAAATGGGTTCAACAATCAAGCCCGTGAGATGCCCTGTGTGCAAGTCCGGGCGTATCTGCGATGCCATCGACTATAAGG
>Ga0154000_1000145_pt1 | contig 20837 bp, 23 predicted proteins | sample TSNC084MetaG_FD_104674 | JGI IMG/M metagenome (GOLD analysis project Ga0154000, IMG submission 104674) | Attine ant fungus gardens microbial communities from North Carolina, USA - TSNC084 MetaG | ecosystem: Host-associated > Fungi > Mycelium > Unclassified | place: USA: North Carolina, Lumber... | reverse complement strand
GTATCGGGCATAACGCAGAAATACAACTGCTTTATGAAAAGGTTGGATTTTCAACAGGAACAGGGTTTTATGAGCAGTTTGCCGCTTGGGTACAACGGGATAGAAATACAGCGCGGCATGACAACATCATCAACGGCTATCTTTGTGCCGTTTATGACAAAGGAGTTACGCATGGACGGCCCGGCATTGTACTACGGCATGAACGCGCTATCCCATAATATCATTATGGCAGACCGCAAAAAGCTGAAATCCGCAAACGGCCTATATCTCGGTTCAACAGGTTCGGGAAAATCCTTTGCGGCAAAGCGTGAGTTAATCAATGTTTTCCTTGCAACCAAAGACAGGATAATCATTGTAGACCCTATGGGCGAATATGCCCCGCTTGTAAAAAGGCTTGGCGGGGAGGTTATCGACATATCCCCGGACAGCCCGCTTGGAAACTTTATAAACCCTATGGACATTCAAATGAGCATGGCAGACGAGGAAAGCCCGCTTTCAATGAAAGCGGATTTTTTATTGTCGCTGTGTGAACTGATTTTAGGCGGCAAGGACGGATTACAACCAATCGAAAAAACAGTGATTGACCGTTGTGTGCGCCTTGTGTACCGGGAAATTGCGCTTGGTATCGGCAACGGTGAAATGCCCCTGCTTCAAGACCTGTACGAAACGCTGACGGAGCAGCCGGAGCCGGAGGCCAAACGCATTGCAACCGCGCTTGAACTTTACTGCACAGGTTCGCTAAACCTGTTTAACCATCATACCAATGTAAACCTTGATAAGCGCGTGGTGTGCATTGTGCTGAAAGGCATGGGCGAAAACCTTAGAAAAATCGCCATGCACATCACAAACGAACTTGTCACACAGGCGGTTAATAGCAATTTTTCAAATGGCCTTGCTACTTGGTGCTACTTTGACGAGTTTCATATTTTGTTGCAGGACGCATTAAGCGCGGGATATTTTGTGCGTGTGTGGAAAATGCTCCGCAAAAAAGGCTGTGTACCATCAGCTTTAACGCAGAATGTGAAAGACCTTTTAGCCAGCCGTGAAGTGGAAAATATCCTTGAAAATACGGATTTTATGATTTTACTTTCACAGGCGCAGGGCGACAGGAAAATCCTTGCCGTTCAGCTTGGCATATCGGAACATCAGCTATCTTATATCGCGCACAGCAATTCCGGCGAGGGCCTTTTGTTCTATGGCAATACGACCATTCCATTTATAGACCGTTTCCCGAAAGGTGAGATTTATAATCTGCTTACCACAAGGCCGGAGGACGTAGCGAGGGAGGCGCAAAATGAATGAGGACAGCCGCAAGCGGGAGCGCGGCCCATCAAGCCGTTTGCGGTTTGAGGACACCCCGGCAACTTCGGGCCAAGTTGGCCCGAAGTCAAAACCGGGCGCAAAGGGCCGCAGGCGGATAACGGAGGCCCCGGCAGACCCAAAGACCCCGCCGCCGATCTTGGACGCGCCGGACGCTTCGCCGCCTGTGGAGGATACCCCCGGAACTTCGGGCCAAGTTGGCCCGAAGTCCGGGCATGGCCTGGCCCCGCCCGATAAAGCAAAGCGGCGGTTGCGGTTTGAAGAAGATACCCCGTCGGACGAGGCAGACCCGCCGAAAACTTCCGGCCCTGCAACTTCGGGCCAAGTTGGCCCGAAGTTGAAACCGGGCGGCAAACTCAAACAGGACAGCGAAAAAGCCCGGCCCTCTGACCGCTTGCGGCATGAGGGCGAAACCCCGCCGCCCGATGATGGAGGCCCGGCCCCGGATGATGGAGCCGCCGCCGATGCCGGGGCCGCTCCCCATGATGGCCCCGGCCCCGCAGACAAAAAAGCGGCGCGGGATAATAAACGGTTTGAGAAGTCCGGGCGGCGCGTGGAAAAAAGCGGCGATAAGCTGGATAAGGCCCGCGATAAGCTGGCAATGCAGAAACCGCCGAAGAAACCCGGCCCGGTGAAAACAGTGGGCCGCGCCGCAAAATATCAAGCGTGGAAGTATGTGCATGGGAAAATCCATGAGGTAGAGCGTGAAAACGTGGGCGTGGAGGCCGCGCACAAAACGGAACTTGCCGGGGAAAAGGTTGTCCGGCGTACTACGCGCTTTATCAAAAAGCGCATACGCACCCGCCCGGCCCGGCGCGTCCGCAAGTGGGAAAAGAAAAATATTAAGGCCCGCGCCGATTATGCGTTTCGCCAGTTGGCGCAGGAACACCCCGAACTGGACAAAAACGCGCTATCCCGGTTTTTCCAAAAACAGCGCATAAAAAAGCAGTATCAGAAACAGGCGCGGGAGGCGGCGAAAGCCACAAAAAAAGCGGCTGAAAAAACGGCGGTAACGGTGGAAAAAATCGCCGGGGCCGTTTTGAACTTCGTCAAGCGCAATCCCAAAGTCTTTATAATCGCGTTATGCCTGTTTTTGATTATCGTACTTCTGCAATCCTGTATGGCGGCGCTTACCTCTATCGGTAACGGGATTGTGGGCGCTGTGGGCGGCACTTCCTATGTATCAACGGACAGCGACATTGAAACGGTGGAGGCTAACTATACCGCGCTGGAAACGGCCTTGCGGGAAAAGCTGGCCCGGATTGAAAGCGATTACCCATCTTATGACGAGTACCGCTATTCGGTGGATGAAATCGGGCATGACCCCTTTGAACTGGCCTCCTACCTGACCGCAAAATATGACGATTACACCCCCGCCGAGGTACAGGCCGAACTGCAATTCCTCTTGGAGCAACAGTATACCCTGACGATTACGGAAACGGTGGAGGTACGTTACCGCACCGAAACCCGGACGGACACATGGACGGACAGCGAGGGCAACAGCCATTCCGACAGCTACACGGTAGAGGTTCCCTACAATTATTACATTCTCAATGTTAGCTTGCGTAACCACTCGCTTGAGGCTGTGGCATTGGCTAATCTCGACCCCGAACAGACACAAAGGTATATTGTCTATCAAAAGACCAAAGGCAACCGCCCCTATCTGTTTGAGGGAAACCCATCTGTAAATCATGGCGAGTATACCGATTACGACATACCCCCGGAGGCCCTTAACGACCCGGATTTTGCCGCGCTGATTGCCGAGGCCGAAAAATATCTTGGCATGGCGTATGTGTGGGGCGGCAGCTCCCCATCAACAGGCTTTGATTGCTCCGGCTTCGTTTCGTGGGTATTGGATAAATCCGGCGTATACCCCATGAGCCGGACAACGGCGCAGGGGATTTTCAACCAATGCGCGAAAATCCCGCCCTCCGAGGCAAAACCCGGCGACATTATTTTCTTTACGGGAACCTATGACAGCCCCGGCCCTGTATCGCATGTGGGTATCTATGTAGGCAACGGCATGATGATACATTGTGGAAATCCAATCAGCTACACATCTATTGAAACAAGCTACTGGCAATCGCATTTTTACAGCTACGGAAGATTGAATTAGGAAAGGTTGTGATTTTTTTTGAACGCGAAAATTGAGCGCGTAAGCAAGGACATACAGAAAACAAAGGATAAAATATCCGAGTTTCAGACCCGCTTGCGTGAACTGGAAAAGCAAAAGACCGAGTTAGAAAACATTGAAATCGTGGACGCGGTGCGTGGCATGGACATTTCCCTTGCCGATCTTGCCGACATGTTGAAAGCCACAAAGACAGGCGGCGCAACTTCGGGCCAAGTTGGCCCGAAGTTAGCGGCCCCCGCCGAAACAGAAACGGAGGACAGCGAAGATGAAGATTAAGGTACTTACGGCGGCGATTGCCGCCCTTTTGATTTTCCCGGCCTTTGGTACGGTTGCCTATGCCGGTGGAGGCCCCGACACAGACGAGCCGACAGAAACGGCGGTTGTGGAAACAACCCCGGAGCCGAACCCCTTTACCCCGGCGGGAACAGGCACAGTCATTGACAACGCAACGGACGCGGACGGAAAAGAGTTTTACACCATTATGACCCCAAACGAAAACGTGTTTTATCTTATTATTGACCGCCAGCGCGAAACGGAAAATGTGTATTTTCTCAACGCCGTTACCGAACAAGACTTGATGGCCCTTGCGGAAGTTTCCGGGGATAGCGGCACAAGCGCCATTCCCGACCCAACGCCCGCGCCGGAGCCGACCCCGGAACCCGAACCCACGCCGGAGCCTGAGCCGGAAAAAGGCGGCAACATGGGAATGATGGTTGTTGTCGTTCTTGTGGTACTTGCCGGAGGCGGGGCCGCTTATTATTTCAAGATTTACAAGCCCAAACAGGAACAGGCCGACATTAGCGAGGATTATGACGAGTACGGCGAATACGAGGCCGAAGCCGAGGAAACCGAGGACGATACCCCGCCGTGGTATGAGGACGAGGACGAAAGCGGCGGGGATGGCGACAAATGAACTTTACAGACAGCCCATTTGAAAAAATGATGAAGCAAGTACCCCGCGCCTACCGCCCGGAAGTGCGAAAGCCCCCGCCCGGTTCGCCCTGCCGTGGCTGTACGTTCTGGCGGGGCATGGCCTGTGTGGGTACATGCTACCGGGATTTGGCACTTTCCACAACTTCGGGCCAACTTGGCCCGAAGTTGGCGGGAGGGCAAAATCATGGATAGCCGGGAACTGACCCGACAGGAACGGGCGGCGATCCGCAAGCTGGTAACGGGCATGTGCGCGAACTATGACAGCGAATACGGCTGTTTACCTCTTGACTGTGAATGTTACATGCTGAATAAGTGGTGGACAGGCGCATACTGCAAGTATTTCCAAAATGCGGTACTACCTCTTGACCCGGTTTTAGAGGCTACTTTGACAGGCCGGGAGGCCCCCGCGCTGGACGCTTGCGCCGTTTGCGGCAAGCCTTTTATGCCGGAGGGGAAACAGGCGTATTGTTCGCCAGCCTGTGCCGGAGCCGCCCGGCGAAAGCGGCAGCGGGAATATATGCGGAAAAACAGGGCTAACTGTTAGCTTTTGGGCCGTTGTAAAGCCGCTTGTTACGGGGCTTTGCAGACCCGAAACAGGGGCGGGTAATATGAAAGTATTACCCGCCCCGGCAAAAGCTAACAATCATGCTATTCTAAAACAGCACTTCGGGCCAAGTTGGCCCGAAGTGGCACAGAAAGGAGGCAGACAGCCATGAGTTACAGCTATTCCATTTATCAAGTGAAAGAGGGCGGTGAAACACGAGGTATTCGCTTTGAGCCATTAGAGCGGTTACTTGCGGCAGGTGGGCAGGTTGACCGCGTCAACTATGATTTAGTGTATGCCGGGCCTTTTGATACCAGTGTAGAAAGGCAAACAGGAATACAGATTTTGAGTGAGTTATATACAAAGTTTAATATCGCTCCCCCGTTGGACTTTGCGGGCCGCTCTCTTTCTATCAGTGATGTTGTGGTACTTCGGTTTGATGATATGATTTCGGCACACTATGTTGACAGCGGCTTCTATTTTTCGGAAGTACCGGAGTTTTTGGATGGCCCCTATCGGTATTATTCCACCCAACGGCCCGTTGATATTGGTACGTTTCCCAAAACGGAGGCCGGGCCGGAGAATATCGAAAACTATGATAAGCGCATACCTGTGGAAAATGGCAGATTTGAGGCATGGGGCCATTTGGACTACTCCGCGCCCTTGACTGAAAAACAGCTTGAGGATTATGAACTGAGGGCCGCGTTTGACAATCCCGATTTATTCCGCTACCCGCCCCGCCAGCTTGACGCGCAGTTGCAGGTTGTCGGCAAATGGGAGGCTGAAAGGAATATCCCCGAAGCGAAACGCCTTGCCGAGCGGCAACCCGATACCGGCAGATTTGAAATGAAGAATACCTCTGACCGTTGGCCCGTTAATGTGCGTTTCAGAAAAATTATAGGTGAGCGGGAGCGTCCGTCTATCGCGGGCCAGCTTGAAAAGGGAGCGAAACAGGCCGCAAGGGATAACGCTGCCCGGCCTACCCCCGAAAAAAAGACGGACAAGGACAGGTAACAACTTCGGGCCAAGTTGGCCCGAAGTCAATATTTTATAGGAGGTCATTTTTATGCAGGAAAAAGACAACTATTTGAAGAACGCGGAACTTTCCACAGAACAGAATTACAACATGATTGATGGTATTCCCAACAACGCCCCGTTGCCTGTGCCGCAGGCCCGCCCGGAGGAAAAGCCGCTTGACCGGGTAAAGGAGCCGCCAGCGAGGCGGCGGAGCCGGGAACGGGAGGACAGGTGAGCGGAGCCAAACGCAAGCGGGGCGTTCCCCTTTATGTTTGGGTGAGCGAGGACGAACACAGCATAATCCGGCAACGCATGGAAGAAGCGGGAACGCAGAATTTGAGCGCGTATATTCGCAAGATGGCCTTAAACGGATATGTGCTGAATGTTGACCTTGCGCCTGTGCGGGAACTTGTTTCATTACAGCGCAGATGTGCGGCTAATATCAATCAAGTTGCTATTCACGCCAACACATACGGCGTGTACCCGCAGGAAATAGCGGCCCTGCAAAAAGGCTATGCCGAACTTTGGGGCCGCGTTTCCGACGTTCTCAAACAGCTTGCGGAGGTTACGGCACTATGAGGATAAGGGGAGCGTTACCCGCTCCCCTTGTTCTTGTCTTATGACTTCGGGCCAACTTGGCCCGAAGTCATAAGACAAGAACAAGGGCGAACCACGCAGTATAATTATTTTCTGAATTGAGGACTTCCGTTGTGAGAAGATAGCGACCTCTTATCAGAAAACTGTCTTATCCGCTTGCAAATTAATAAACATATCGCCATAACAGCCTGTGAAACTGCCATTAATGGCAACCACACTAATGCCATTGTCAAATCAAATCTTCCTGCAATACTTATAATAAGGATTAGCAAAATAATGTAAAACACTAAATTCGCAAGTGCGTTCATAAAAAAACTGGTGTGTTTGCAATCATCAAAATGTAATTTTTTCTTTTTGCTAAAGTAGTAAGACAATATCGCTAAATATACTGGACAAGTAAAGAGTATAAAAATCGAACCAAAAAGAAGCACTCCTAGCGCGCTATCTGTGTTTTTACTGTCATAAAGAAAACACAAAGCCACACACAATAAAATGGGTAAGGCAGACCATAGCTTATAAACCAATTTGTCTTTTTTCAATCGCTAATCACCTCCGCTCGCTTCTCCATTGCCTAATATAAATTCGATACGTTCACCTTATCGCCTTATGCCTATCAAGTGAATATTTATCATGTGCAATTATACCACCTATTTCCAAACATAACAAGAAAAACACAACTTCGGGCCAATTTGGCCCGAAGTTATAAGATAGGAACGGCAAGGCCGCGACAACATTGTGCGCCACAAATCCCAATAGTACAATGATTGTTGAAGCAAGTAAATATTATAGGAGGCAGAAACGCCATGAGAAGTATTTTAGAAGATTTTGCCTGTGGCAATATCAACCCCGAACAGCGATTTATAAAGCGCGGTTCGGAATATGCAAAGGCCCTTGATACTCTATCCGGCGCGGAGGAAAAATTAAGGGCCGCACTAAACGACAGTGAAAAAGAATTGCTAAACGCCTTGTTGGAGGCGCAGGGAGCGGTAAACCATCTAACCAATATTGATAGATTTGTTTGCGGTTACAGATTGGGCGCGTTAATGACAATGGATGTTTTTGACGGAAAAAAGGATTAACTTCGGGCCAAGTTGGCCCGAAGTAGCCAGGACAAGATTTGCAAAGTCACGACAACATTGTGGCCCATACCCCAAAATGGTAAAATATAGATAGAAGCAAACATAAAAAAACAACCATGAAAGGGGCATTATTTATGAATTTTATTAAACTTCCATTTAAGGTTATCGCCGCGCCGCTCGTTGTAATACTGACATTAGCCGTTGCTATTTTAACATTCCTGTTTTGTTGGGCCAAGACCTTTTTGGAGATTATTTCCGGCATAGGCGTATTGCTTAGTATCGTGCTGTTTTTCATTGGGCAGAAACTCGGTTGCTGTGTATTTCTGATATTGTCGTTTCTCATTTCCCCGCTCGGTATTCCCGCCATAGCGGATTGGCTGATTGACAAGGTGGACGACCTCAATTATTCACTTCGGTATTTCATAATGAGTTAAGCGCGGCGGCATGATAGCCGGGGAACTTCGGGCCAACTTGGCCCGAAGTTATTTTTTACAGGAAAGGAGGGGCCGCGCATGGCGACAACCTATTACAAATCCCGCCGTATTACCAAAGGCAAAACAAAATTACAGACAATGAAAGATGGCTTTGACTACGGCAAAAATCCGTTAAAGACGCGGAACGGTGAATTGGTAAAATCATATATGTGCGACCCCGAAACCGCCTATATCGAGTTTGAGTTAAGCAAGGCTAAATACAAGGCCATAACAGGCCGGGAACAGAAAAAAGACAAGGACGTTTTGTATTATCATAAACGACAGGCTTTTTTGCCCGGCGAAATCGACCATGACGGTGCGCTTGAAATCGGATATGAAACGGCTATGCGCTGGACGAAAGGTAAACACGCCTTTTTTGTGGTGTCGCATAGTGACAGGCCGCACCCGCATGTTCACATTTACTATAACTCAACCGCGCTAGACTGTACCCGGAAGTTTAGGGATTTTCTCGGTTCGGGGCGGGCGTTCCGGCGGCTATCCGACCGGGTATGTATTGAACACGGCCTATCCTATATCGTCAATCCCAAGCCGAAAAGCAAGGGCAAGTTTCAGCATTACGGCGAATGGCAGGGCGATAATAAACTGCCGACATTCCAAGAACGGTTAAAGGCGCAGATTGATATTTGCCTTGCCGATAAACCGCCAAGCATGGAGGCTTTTTTACAGGCTATGGCGGCGGCTGGATATGAGGTAAAGCATGGACGCGGCGGCGCGATCAGTTTCCGCGCTAAAGGACAGGAACGCTTTACCCGGCTTCGGGCTTCTACTCTCGGCAAGGGCTACGGGCTGGAGGACATACTGGCGGTTATCGAGGGCAGGGCCGCTCCAACGGAGGGCCGCGCCGGGGCCAGCCGCAAGGTAAATCTGATTGTAGATATACAGGCAAAAATGAGGGCCGGGAAAGGCCCGGCCTATGAGAAGTGGGCCACAATCTACAACCTAAAGCAAATGGCGGCGGCTTTACAGTATTTGCAGGAAAACGGCCTTATGGATTATGAACAGTTGGAGCAAAAGGCGGCGGCGACAACAGACCGTTTCCATTCCCTTTCAGACAGTATAAAAACCACCGAGGCCGCTATGAATGTAAACGCTGAACTAAAGGCGGCAATCGTTGACTATGCCAAGACCCGGCCCATATTCGAGGGCTACAAGGCCGCGAGGTACAGCAAGAAATATCTTGCGGAGCATGAGGCCGACATTGCCACTCACCGGGCGGCAAGGGCCACAATGGACAGGCTTTTGAACGGCGCGAAACTTCCCAAGATGGACACGCTGAAAGCGGATTTTCAAAAGCTGGCGGCTGATAAAAAAACGGCCTACCGGGATTACCGGGCCGCGAAAAAAGATATGCAGGAAGTTGTAGCGGTAAAGGCCAATATCGACCATCTGCTCGGTCTGACGGACGCGCAGAAAAACAAGGAAATGGAGCGATAGCGACATGACGCAACATAAGGCGCGAAGTTGCAGGGTTTGGGGCGGCTGGCCCCAACAAGCAATTTTTGAGTTTTCCCGCAAGGGAAAATCTCAAAAATGTGCAAGTGTCAAGACACTTGCCCTGCTTGCCATTTAGTGGCAAGCCGAAAAAGGATGTAATAACCCTCCATATCCCCTTGACAAATAAGTAAAACAGACATATAATGATTTCAATGACTATAAATAAAATAATAGTCACTGACTTCGATAAGGAGGACTTAAAATGCCAAAAGCATTTAGTGAACATGAACGCGAGATAGTAAAGGAGGCAATGCTTAATGTTAGTGCTGCCCTTATACGAAAAAAAGGTATTCGGCAAGTAACTGTTGAGGATATAACAAGAGGTGCTAACATTGCAAAAGGCTCTTTTTATGCTTTTTTTCAGTCACGAGAAACACTATTTTGGGACATCATAAAATTAGAAGAAAAACAACTTCTTGATAAGATTTCATCTGTAGCAGCAGAAGATATTGACATTAAAACAAAGGTGCAGAGAATTTTTTACGACTTGTTTTTACATGATGGTTGCCTTGTATTTTATCTGACGCAAGAGGACACGGAATACATTACGCGTAAGCTACCGCCGGAATTGATACAAGCTGATATGGAAAATGGGCAAGACATAATTAGAACACTTCTATCAATGTGTAAACTCGATGAAAGTCAAGAAAGCATTGAAATTATGATGTCAATGATACATTCCTTACAGTATGTTGCTTCAAGCGAACTCCTAAAAGTGGACACAGCCCGAAAAAAAATGCTTAGTATTTTAGTTGAAGCCTTTGCGGATTATCTTGGTAAAGGAGAGGAGGTTGAACAGCATGAACAAAAATATTAAGAATTATGTAATACACACATATCTAATGTTCTTTTTGTTCATTGGCCTAATAGGATTGGTGATGTATGTTTTTAATATTGAAGCATTGGTAACTGTCTTGCAAACAGTTTCCGCATGGACACCAACATTCATATTACTTCTGATGTTCAAGAAAATTTATCCGCAAGACAGCCGACTTCAATTTATCCGCAGACAGTTTACCGAAAAGATTAAACCGACAATACTTTTGGCGGCAATCGGTTTACCTTTAGCAATCTTTTTAGGTGCGTTGATATTTGCCGTTCTCCTATACAAAAAGCCCTTTTACGAACTGATAATCACTTCTCCATTACCACTTTTTTATATGCTACCGTTTCATTTATCAAGTGGCCCATTGGGCGAGGAATTGGGTTGGAGAGCTTTTCTCCTGCCAGAAATACAGAAAAAACACTCTCTCTTAAAATCGGGTTTAATTGTAGGGCTGATTTGGGGGTTTTGGCATCTCCCGTTGTGGTTGGTATCGGGGTACGGGTGGCCTGAACTGGTAATTTATATTATTAGTTTTTTAGTTTCTATTGTTTGTTGCTCCATCATTATTACTATTTTATACAGCAAATGCAAAAACCTTTTAATAGCAATTATTGTTCATGTGCTAAACAACTATTTACTTGGTCTATTTACGTTTGACTTAATTCAGAGTCTAACTATATTTGCAGCATTCTATTTGGTTGTTACCTGTATCTTGATAATAATAACGAAAAAGACGTTAAGGAAAGGAACAGCTATATAATTCATACTTCGGGCCAAGTTGGCCCGAAGTTGGCAGAAATAGAATAGGAGGACGGCGTACCCGCCGTTAAACGGTTAATAAAAAAACCGTTGTTCCGGCGGGTAGTTAAGTATGCCCAATGAACGTATCGAACGGCGGTTTTAAAAAACCGCCGTTTTCCGTTTTTCGGAAGGCTTAATAAAGTGTGCCTTTTTACAGGACACGGCGGCATTATAGGAGGATGCGCCGTGTTTTATTATTACCTTATCTATCAATGCAAATGGCCGCTATGGAAACATAACGGCCTGGTTTAGCCAGCCGACAACAGAGTAAAAACATATTCATTTTGTTGTTCCCGCAATGCCGGAAACAGCCGTGTATATTTCTATGCCAATTTTCAAAACGCCCGATTGGATTTTATCCAACAGGGCGTTTTTGTATTGGGTAAGCCTTGCCAACACTTCGGGCCAAGTTGGCCCGAAGTCCGAGCCGGGCCTATGCTCGGCGGCCCCGGTTGCCGCTCCCCACCTTTCTCCATTCATCAGCCTTTTACCCGCAAATATGATGAATGGAGGAAAAAAATAATGGACAAGCCATTAGTAAAAATATCGTATAAACTCGCCAATGGGAGCCAGATTTGCGTTGAGGTTTCAACTTCGGTGCAAGAACTGCTGGAACAGTCTGACCGACAAATCCGCTCCCAAAGGCGGCAAGACAGGCGACACCTTGACTTTAAGGTTAGCACAGATGGAAATTCAGACAGCCTTCTGCTGCCAACCTATGAGGATACCGCCGATCTGCTGGAAAGAATGGAACGCGACGCCCGGCTACATAAGGCCATTGGCAAGCTGACCGAAGTACAGCAAAGAAGATTGTGCCTGTACTACTACGGTGGTCTGACTTACAGCGAGATTGCCCGATTGGAGGGCGTATATTACCGTTCTGTCATTGACTCGATAAATCAAGCAATAAAGCGGCTTGGGAAACTCTATCAGAACTAAAGCCGCCGACCCGGACAGCCCCGCCGACAGGCGGGGTTGTCTATTGTCCATAATAGGAATATCCCAATGCCTAATTATACATATATATATGCGTATTTGCAAGTTATATTAAGCGTGTTTTGCACATCCTTATAAGTGTATTCTATATTTGGATGGAGGCATGGACATGGATATATTAAACAGAATTAAGCAGTTAAGGGATGAACGCGGCTGGAGCAATTACAAGCTGGCGAAAGAGGCCCAAATATCGGAGGGTTCGCTAAACAATCTTTTCCGCTTGAATAATCAGCCGACTATCCCGACTTTAGAGGCCATATGCGCGGGCTTCGATATAAGCCTTTCTCATTTTTTTGCAGAGGGGAACGAGGCGGTTGTTCTGAACGAGGAACAAAGAGAAATGCTTGATATATGGAACACGCTCAATAAGGAGCAAAAGGCCGCGCTTTTGGAACTGCTGAAAAAAATGTAGCAAGGTACAGGCGCAAAGATACCCGGAGGGATTACCCTGCGGGTTTTTTTGCGCCCAAAAATAATTGAACTTTTTCAAAAAGATACCGCTAATAACGCCTTTTACAGTCCTAATAAGTAGAGGGATATTTATTCTTCCTCTTGGTACTTTGACAAGTGAATAACCGTTGGCCCGGATACGTTCAATCGTGGGGGAGCCAAGCCGCAGGGTACGCCATGACCGCCTGTATGAAAGGGGGAAAGACCTTTACAGAGTGAGAGCGATTTATACCAACTGCGGCGGGGCGGGTATGGCAACCCGCCCGGCGATAATCCCGCGATTGGTATAATGATAACTTGCGGTTTGAACGCTTCACAGCATTGACCGCCGCGCTATAAGCATGGGGCGAGGTGAAATTCCTATGAGGGCGGTTGCCGCCGCCCGTCCGGGCCAACGTTTTTTATATAAAGGGAGTGCCGCGCCGTTTCTTTTTGTCTTACGACAAGCCGACACTTAACGGCGCGGCATACTCCCGACTGATGAATGGTAATACTTCGGGCCAACTTGGCCCGAAGTGTGAGGAAAGATTAAAGGCCATCACTTTTGTTGTAGTGGTGGCCTTTTGTGTTTCCCCACAGGACAAAGGGAAATTGGAAATGATTTTATATATACAGGAGGCGGCGCACATGCTGAACATGAAAAAAATTGAAGAATTGCAAAACGTGGATATAAGCGCGGTTGACAAAAATACCCTTGCAGATGTTAGCCGTATCAAGCTGGATCACAGCTTACCCAAAGACAAGCGCATGGCCCGGATTTTGAGGGCAACGAAAAATCCTTATTGTTTCCGCTATGGAGATACAGCCGTAAAGATAGAGTTTGCCGACAATGCCCCGCCCCTGCAAGATACTATGCAGGGCTTTCTTATCCGGCAGAAAAGCGGCTTTTGACTTCGGGCCAACTTGGCCCGAAGTGTACTATAACCCCTTTATTTATGAGGCTTTGCGGCCTCGACAACATTGTTCGCATTGCACGAAAATGGTATAATATAAGTGTAATGTGATAGGGAGGAGGACACATGGCACGAACAAAAAACAGGGATATTGTAACGGAATTATCATTCTCGAAACAGGTTCCCATATGGCGGTTAGGAAAATATCTTAGACTTTCCAAAGACGATTTTAAGCGCGGCAATGTCAAAGACAAGGATAAGGCCATCAGCGACAGCATAGAAAACCAGCGTAAAATCCTTAACGAGTTTGAACAGATGAACATAGACGAGTTTGAATGGTCGGACGAGTACAAAGACGACGGTTTTACGGGAACAGACGCAGACCGCGACGATTTTCAAAGGCTGTTATCTGATATTCACACCGGGAAAATCAACTGTGTCATTATCAAAGACCTTTCCCGCCTATCCCGCGATTATGTTGAAGCCGGGATTTTGATTGACAGGCTGTTTGTGCAGATGAATGTGCGGTTTATCAGCTTGCAAGAGCGGATAGACAGCTACAAAGACCCGGACAGCGTTTCCAGCATAGTTGTACCGATAACAAATGTTATGAACGACCAATATTGTTATCAGACCTCAAAGAAAATCCGGCAAGTGTTTGACATGAAGCGGCGCAACGGTGATTATATCGCCCCATTCGCCCCGCATGGCTACATCAAAGACCCGAAAGACAAGCACAAAATTATTGTAGACCCCGAAGCCGCCGAAGTGATACAGCAGATATTTTCATTGTTTATTGGAGGCATGAGCAAAAACGCGATTGTGATGTATCTCAACGAGCATGGCGTATTAAGCCCATCAGAATACAAGCGCAGTAAAGGCATGAACTATAAAACGACACTGACGGTTAATAAGGCCATGTGGTGCGAAAGGATTATAAATTGTATTCTGACACACCCCATTTATACCGGGGATATGGTGCAAGGCCGCCGCCGCGTGAAAAGCTACAAGATACACACGATTGAAGATGTACCGCAGGAGGATTGGGTAATTGTCGAGAATACACACGAGGCCATTATCGACAAGCCGACCTTTGAAAAAGTACAACAGATGTTAAAGCGCGACACGCGAACAGCCCCCAAAACGAAAGAACTTTACTTGTTTAGCGGTTTTCTGAAATGCGCGGATTGCGGCAAGGCCGTAACTCGCGGCGGCTCCGGCGGGAATGTGCGCTATTACTGTGCTACATACAAAACCCGCTCCCGGCTGGCCTGTACCATGCACGCGATTAAACACAACAGGTTAGAGGCGGCTGTATTGTATGCCGTTCAGCAACAGGTATATTTAGCCGTTACTTATGCGGAAATGGTGGCAAGTATCAACATGGCCCCGCTCAAAAAAAGCCAGTCTGCCCGGCTTGATGGACTGATAGCCGAAAATGAAAAAGCACTTGCTAAAATCATGCGATACAAGCAAGCACTTTATGAGGACTGGAAAGACGGTGAACTTTCGCACAGCGATTACCGCCAAATGCGGGAGGACTACGACAGACAGGCGGCAACCATAAATGCGGTTATTGATAATCTGAAAGATGAACAATCGGAAGTCGAAAACGGCGTTGATACCGAAAACCTGTTTTTAACCACTTTTAGCAAATACGAAAATATCGACAAACTGACAAGAGAAATCTTGATTGAATTAGTTGACCATATCAAGGTATACGAGGGCGGCGACATTAGCATTAGATTTAAGTTTGCCGACGAGTACCGCAGAGTAGCGGAGTATATCGAGGCCAACGACCGAAAAGCGGCTATTTAACAGTGTTTGCCGCTCCTTTCAAAAGGCAGTTTGTGTTCCTAATATAACTCAAGCATAGGACTGGTATCTATTGTTGCCGGATTTGCGCTCTCAGAGTGGTTTCTATCAAAAGCCGCCAACGGAACAGGTATGGTGATTGATTTCCAATTTAGCATTATTGTTATGCTTGCAATCTTGGCCGTTGTTTTTGGCATTTATGCGGTGACAACTACATTCCCCATTCGTAAGCTAAAAAAATTAAAAGTCATGGAGGAATTACGATATGAATGAGATTTTAACTGCAAACAAGGTAAGTAAGCAATATTCATTAGGAGCGCAGCAAATTCCTGTTCTGCACGAAGTAAACCTAACGGTTAAAAAAGGTGAGTTTATTTCGATTATGGGGCCTTCGGGTTGCGGCAAAAGTACCCTTTTATATCTCTTGGGAGGATTGGACGCACCGAGCAGCGGTGAGGTTTTTGTCAACGGGAAAAACATAGCCGACATGAGTGATAAGGAAAAATCGGTTATGCGGCGAACTAATATGGGTTTTGTATTTCAATTCTACAATTTGGTTCAAAACCTCACCATCAAAGAGAACATATTGCTGCCATCGTGATGGACGGAAAGAAAGCGTCTGGCTACGAGGAAAAGATAGATAGAATTTTAGATATTGTGGGATTAACTGACCGGGCCGACTTTACGCCCCGTGAACTATCCGGCGGGCAGCAACAGCGAACTGCCATTGCCCGGTCCCTTATCGCTGACCCTGAATTGATTTTGGCTGATGAACCGATAGGCAATCTGGATAGCAAATCGGGAATGGAAATCATGGAGTTGTTCCGACACATCAATACAGAAATCGGGACTACCATCATACAGGTTACGCACTCACATGAAGCCGCCAAAGGCACTAAGGTCATCCGTATGAAAGACGGTAGAATTGAACAGGCGAATTGAGCATGGCAGATGAAAACGCGCTAACCTGAAAAAACAAATGACGGTGTTAAGGAAGTGGATACATGGAAATAGTGGAATGGATATACTTGAACACTAAGGTGCAATCAAAAATCCGCAGAATTATTTGTGTTCGGGGTATAAAAAAAGACCTTACCACTTGACCGATTGAAGTGGTCATCAACAGGAGCAGGGGTGTAAATCCTATATTGATTTTAGAAGTATAGTCTTGTATAATGATACAGGAAAAAAATACTATCAGGCAGTTATCTGATTACATATGACTATGGCGAAAATTTATATTAGCAGAGGGAGACAATTATGGAAGAAAAGAAAATAGGTTCGAGCAATTATCTTTATTTAGGATTATATGCTTTTGCAGGCTTCGGGCTTGAAATTTTATTGTCAATGTTATTGCCGAGTATTTTTGGGGTTCAAAGTTCCGAATACACAATTATGCAAGAGTGTATTTATTGGCTACTTACTTGTGCCTTATGGGGGGCAGTTAGTATATTACTAATTAATCTATCTAAAAAGAAATATGGCTTTGACATAATGAAGTATAATGAAGCCCCATCTGTTAAACAGTGGTTGTTTTCGGTTGTTATTGCAACAATAGCGATTGTAATTACAACTATTGTTGGAGATGGTTTTAAGCCCATCCAAGAGTATATGAATAATGGTATTGTTAAATTTTTTTTTCAACATATTTATTATTTATTTGAGACTGTCCTTATCGTATTAACCATTGCTTTTGGTCAAAAGTTCGGCGAGGAAATAACGAAAAGAACAGGTCTGCCTTATGGTGGATTATTCCTCGCGCTTACGTGGGGACTTATACATATTTTGACCCAAGGGATAATGACAGGCGTTTATGCTTTCGCAATGGCGATTCTATATGGTATCGTATATATATTGTTAAAAAAGAATATTCGGTACGCTTATCTGCTGATTACAGTCATGTTCATATTATAAGCATTTGTAAATACGCAACGTAAAATGGCTCTATCGCTTGATTATGAGACTTTTCTACATTGTAAAACACACAGTAGTTGTTAGGTTTCAAATTATGGTTTAAGAAGAGTGGCTCCTATGTCCTATTTGCAAGAATAAAATCCGGATACTTTGAGACAAGATACAGTGCTTACGGCCGGAAAGCCATAACCCGCCCGCCTAAAGACCCGTATGCTTGGTGCGACCCCATTATCGCAAGGATACTTGACAGGATGGAGTATATCGGCCACACAGTCAACTTCAAGACCTATAAGAAGTCCTACAAGCAGCATAAGAAGCTGCACAATGACACTGATAAATGGCTGATTTTCGAGAACACACACGAACCGATTATTGACGAGAGTGTTTTTGAAACCGTCCAAAAGCTCCGCGAAAATTCAAAACGCTACTACCACCGGGGCAAAAACAGGACAAGGGACGAAGAACATTATTGTTGCTCAAAGTATCGCCACCGTACTGACGCATGTACGGCGCACTATATCAGAAGCGTAGTGCTGGAAAAACTTGTGTTAGAGAACATGCGGCGCGTGATCGGCTTTGTTACCCAGCATGAGGAACGTTTTTTGCAGAAGATAATGGATAACAGCGTTCAGGAGCGAAAGCAGATAATGGCGGCAAAGCAAAGGAAGCTGATTGCGGCCAAAAGCCGGATACAGGAGCTTGACGTACTCTTTAAGCGGGTTTACGAGGATAATTTCAAAGGGAAATTGTCTGATGACCGTTTCATCAAATTGTCCGCAGAGTACGAGGCCGAACAGAAAGACCTGCAATGCACCGCCACAGCATTGGAAATGGAGCTATCCGAACAGGAAAAGCAGTCCGTCAATGTTGACCACTTTGTAAAGATGGTACGGAAACACGTTCGCATGAAAGAATTGACCCCGGAACTTCTACATGAGATGATTGAGAAAATCGTCATTCATGCCCCCGACAAAAGCAGCGGCAAGCGAAAGCAAAAGGTAGACATCCATTACAGTTTTGGTATTGGCATAATCGACTTGGATTCGGAAGCCGCAACAGCACAAACAGGCAAAAAAGCACATGAAAAAACGGCGTAATGCCTGTAAACATTTCACCGCTCTTTCACTTCAAAAAACCTTCCTTATCGAACCCCCCATTTAGCTGCTTTTCTCTTGTAGATCGTTACAGCTCCAACATAAGCGACAATAAGAATGCCAACACACCACAAGACAGCGGGTAAAAGGTTTTCATCCATTGTTGCATTCATCAGCAAGGAGCGAATCGACTCAATAATTGGAGTCATAGGTTGCTTTTCAGCAAAAATACGTAAAGCTGTCGGCATTGTTTCTGTTGGAGCAAAACCCGAACTAAGATAGGGTAGGAACATAATTATTGCTGAAATACCATTTGCACTCTCGGCACTACCTGATATAAGCCCAAATATAATTGAAAGCCAGGTAAGCGCCGCCATGAATAACAGTAATATTCCGATAACAATAAGCCAATGTACAACGCCCGCCACTGGTCTAAACCCTATGAAATATGCCATAGCCAGTATCAAAGCGGTGGTAATGATATTGCGTACCATTGCCGCTAATGCATGGCCTGTCAGTACTGACGAGCTTGCAATAGGCATTGAACGGAATCGATCGGTAATTCCTTTTCGCAAATCATTGTTTACGCTAATAGCGGTAGTAGACCCGCATTGTCCGATACATTGTAAAATAATACCCGGCACAAGGTAATCGACATAATTCAGATTACCCACGTTCATCGCTCCCCCTAGCACATAGACGAATAGCAGCATCATAAGTATGGGAGTGCCTATACCTGTAAGGAATGCGTCAAGATTGCGTAGTGATAGAAGCATACAACGCTTAAACATTGTTCCTGTGTCCTGTACTAAATATGCGATTCCGCTTCTTACTTTCATTGGTAATTTCCTCCCTCATTTTCCCCTACCAGTTTGAGAAAGACATCCTCCAACGTAGGTAACTTTTGAGCAAAGCCGGAAAGTGAAATACCGGCATTGTTTATCAGGTTCAAAATATCAGCTAACTGTTTTACGCTGCCATCGGTTATAATATTGATAGATAACATTTCTTCGTTACGGCTAATCTGATATTTTTCCAAAAGTTCATATGCTTTTTCCATCTCACTCACATCATAAAAAGTGAGTTCCACCGTTCCCTGTGAAAGTTTTTCTTTCAATTTGTCAGGGGTTCCCTCGGCTACTATAATTCCGTCATGGAGAATGGCAATATGGTCAGCAAGCTGTTCCGCTTCCTCCAAATATTGTGTAGTCAAAAAAACGGTAGTGCCGGAATCGGCCAAAGACTTGATAATTTTCCACATAGACAAACGGCTTTGAGGGTCAAGTCCTGTGGTCGGTTCGTCTAAAAATATTACAGAGGGATTTCCCAATAAGCTCATTGCCAAATCAAGCCGTCGCCTCATACCACCCGAATATGTTGACACCCGGCGATTGGCAGCGTCAATTAAGTGGAAAGACTCTAAAAGCTCGTCGGCTCTTTTATTTTTATCCGGCAAATGGCGTAATGCTCCAATCATGCATAAGTTCTCTCTGCCTGTTAAAAGCTCGTCTACCGCCGCATACTGGCCTGTCAGACTAATATGTTCCCGTACCTTATTACCTTGCAGGACAGTATCAAATCCGCAAATTGTGGCGTTCCCACCGTCAGGTTTCATCCGTGTGGAAAGTAGATTGACAGTGGTGGTTTTGCCTGCGCCATTAGACCCTAAAAGAGCAAAGATACAGCCTTTAGCTATGGTAAAATCTATCCCTTTAAGAACGTTAAGATTTTTAAATGATTTTTCAAGGGAAGTTACTTTGATAATTGTTTCATTCATTTGTTTTACCCCCATTTTAGTTCCTACTATAATTATCAAACATATAAATGTATGTATATGGCTATTAAGAAACTGCCATAGGGCAGTAATCTTAATTTTAGATATTTTCAAATGCTTTTTCGACTTTTCCCCGCAACTCGTTACCCAAAACAGGTAATTCGATATTATCCAGCAAATATTTTAGATAGTCAAATTTTTGCATATATTCTTCTTTAGAAACTGGAAAAAGGATAGGATTAAACCACATAGTCATTAAAATCAAAAAAGTTTCAGCAACCTGCTGTGGGTATTGTACCGTAATTGAGCCATCTTCCAAGCCTTCATCAAAAAATATCATTAGTTTAGGGGCTACTGAATTAACACAATCTCGTAGCTGCTTGCTTACAAATATATGGCTACTAAAAACCGATGGGAGCGATTTAGTAAATTCAAGCTGTTCTTCATTAATTACAGATAATTGTAAAACTTTTTTCAATTTCTCAAATCCATTTAGGTCTTTTTCTTTTTTTACAGTTTCAAACATATCATCTTTATTAAACATGCGGGTAGTGACAGCATCAATTATTTCGTCTTTTGACTTGTAATGGTGGTAAAAGGCCCCTCTTGTTAAATCCCCTAATTCATCTATAATATTTTGAACAGTTGTTTCTTCCCATCCT
>Ga0154000_1000144_pt1 | contig 20848 bp, 21 predicted proteins | sample TSNC084MetaG_FD_104674 | JGI IMG/M metagenome (GOLD analysis project Ga0154000, IMG submission 104674) | Attine ant fungus gardens microbial communities from North Carolina, USA - TSNC084 MetaG | ecosystem: Host-associated > Fungi > Mycelium > Unclassified | place: USA: North Carolina, Lumber... | reverse complement strand
GTTCCTATGTATTTTTTTTATAATAATCCGTAATGTTCCAGTGCTTCTTTAATATAATCTACTTTATCCTGCGGACAATGCTTCACTTTCGGATTCTCTTTCTTAGACTTCTTATAGTTCTCACCCATCTCAAGCCCACACATCCGCTTAACCTGTGCAATATAGCTCGTATGAACATTCACACCGTATTTATTCTTGATATATTCTTTAATATTTAGATAAGTTGCTTTCTCCTTCGGCGTGTAATTACTTACGCTAGACGGCTGCATCAGCACTTCAATTTTCCGTACATCTTTTTTGAGGGATAAACTGACAACCGTCTCCACGTGCGGTGAGTTGATAGATTTGATGACAACTCACGAATTTTTTATGGGGTGAGTGGACAGAAAAGATGTCACTTGATTTTCGCCAAGGGTGAGTGGACAGCATAGATGTATAAAATCAATCACCAATTATGAAAATTATTTCGCCCTTTCTTAACCAGTTCTTTTTCATCTTCAGATAAAGAATGTTTCCTTTTCCCCAAATACTCATCTTCTCTTGCAATGATGGGATCATACCAATCTGCCTTTTTTTCAGCCCAGCTAATCCATTCTTTTTCCTCTTCGCTTAATTCCTCTTGGCTCAATACCGCCGATATGTAATTTCTTATTTCACAAGCTATCTTATAATCTTTGGCATTATTTACTAGGGACTGTGTATTTATTCGTTCTTTTTCCAGCCGTTCCTTCTTTTCTTCCTCTCGACGCTTCTCTTCTAAATATTGTCGATGGGCTTCTTCCCGTCTTTCTCTATCAATCCGATGTTCTTCTGAATTCTCATATAATTGAATTAATATTTCATTCAGTTTATCTTCTAACCTATTTTGATTATTGTCTCGTATATATTTCCCGTTATCAAATACAATCCGCAGCTTTCCATTATAAATGTAATCGTATTTTCTTATTTGAGGCTTTGAAACATACCTCCCGTACTTTTGTCCATCTTTATATTCTAATAACGCTTTGGCCTCTTGTTTAGTGAGTTCATGCTCCTTTTTATCCTGTCCTTCTGCAAATTTTATATGAACAACATCCATCCTAACTTTCATAGACAAATCAGCATTTACTTCACCACCTAATTTTTCAACCACCTTAAATAATGTATCTAATAATTGTATGACTCTACTAAGTCCTTCTGTTGAAACCTCATTAATAAAAGGTGGCGGTTCTATTTTATATCCATTATTATAATACCTGTTGTATCTTTGATTATTATGTTCTTTTTCTCGCTGTTTCCAAACAGTAATGGACTCTCTGTACATAACAATCTTCTTATGAAAATTTGTACGCTGCTTTACTTTAATCTCTTTAAGAATATCAATAACTTTGTTTCGTTCTTCTTTGTCCAGAAAAGAAAGCAATGTATCAGGAAATTCTGTTTCATCAACAATATCATTTTCACTATCCTTCACAAGATTTTCTCTGCCATCTTCCTTTTCTATCTTTGTCTGGTCTATTTTAGTTTCTTCCCTTTTGTTCTTCATGGAAACCGGAAAACCTGCCAAATATAAACTTACATTTTTCAGATCAGACTCCGGCAGATTAATTACTTCATTCGACACATCTTTACCACAGTTTAATCTTGTCCAATATCCAGAGGAAGGATATGGTATATCAGCTTCTTTCAAACTACCGATCAGCTTTGCGTAATGCAAATTATATTTCTTAGCCACACCAGCTACCGAATGTTCCCAAATCTCATCATATAATAGTTTTCTATTTAACGAAATCGTATTTACACTACTCATACCGCACCTTTCTCCCTTCGTATTTTTTACTTTCATCACGATATTCTAAAAGCGAAAACGCATATTCAAATAATTCTAAATCTTCTGTTCTGCGTCCTCGCTTAATATAAAAAGCAAATCTTGCCTCATTTCTTCAAACTTCTCAATAATTGTATTTAGATTCTTCTCAATATTTTGAACCTGAATTTCATTTATTTTTCCATGATTATAGGCAATAAGTCTTTCTGCTACAATATGATAAGACCAACTTTCAGAAAATCTTCGGTCACGTTCCTCGTTATGTATTGCAAATCCTATTGGCAACACTCCATTTCTCATTCCGATACTAATTGCCATTGAAGAAATACCCAAATATTCTCCCGCAATTTTACATGTTATTTTAGGAAAATTCCGCAATTCGTCATCTGTATATTTTGCCATAATTACCTCTCCTTCTGAAGACATTTGTCATACTAAAATACAAATCAACCGCTTTTACTTATAATAAAAATGCTGATAAATATGGCTCCTGTTACATAAGGTACATTGGCAAAAAAGAGATTAAAATCAACTCAAAAATACTATTTCGCAACAAATATTTCTGCCTTTTTTACTCGTTCTAAAGGCAATTCCCAAAATGTAGCTTGTATTGACTTCTTATCCTTTTTTCCATATAGCCAACCAGCATCTTCATGCTCAAGTTCAAAAATCCGCCCCCAGCTTAAAGTGATTTTTTCACGTAAATACTCCATTTCTTGTGACTGTATATTGAAATTCTGAAGGTCATGCCATGTATATCCCAGAGATTTATATTTTTCTTCAAAATCAGTATCATCTTGCTCATCAATCGGCAGATGCCAACGATTCAATACATAATGGAAAAGGTCGAAATCTGAAAGCAATACATCTTTGTCTGGTATTTCTATTGTAAGCTGAACAATCTTTTCACCCCTCTTGGCATGACCTCCTTCACGCATATCACGCCGTTTTCGCTCGCCTTCCCATTGATACCATGCCCAAACTGGATAACTTATTCCTTTTGGCGGCATCAGTTTGCGCTTTTTCATTTTCTCAGTCATCCAGTCGTATGCAAACTTAAAATCACCTTCACAGAAAAGATGATTTTCACTGGCAGTAAGAAGACCTGTCTTCATCATGTTCTCGTAAGCTGTGTAACTTTGTATCGTCCATAGCAACATGCAAAACCTCCCAAAACAGTATCCGTATAATACAAACAACTTAAATAATTTCAATTACGATGTCTGTAGTCGAAATCCATGTAACTTTTACCTTGTCACCGACTTTTGCACTGCGCTTTTTGAACCAAACTCCTAATGCCTTTAAATCCCCATCACCTTGAAATTGTTTTGCATAGATGTCTCCGGAATACCTTCCTCCAATTGCTTTCAATCTTCCCTCAAAAATACCATCAGCTGATTTACAATTAAACAAATTAAGTCTTAATACATCACCTTTATAGTTGCTATTATAAATACTATAATTTTCAGCATATTTTATCGGTATAGGTATGCATCCCTCCCCGTCAGTTGGATCACGAGTATCTGTATGCCTATATGTTCCCCCATCAACATGTGATGGTTTTAATTCTACGATAAAAGTGCCTCCTGTATCTGCCATAGATCAACATCTTTTCTATTTTTAAATAAACATACTATGCATACCAATATTCTCTTGACTCAAAGATCGTATAGGTATCTGTATTCTGTTCCAGTCATAGCAGTTATTCCTTTTCTTTGATTACAATCGGAACACATCAACTGTAAATTTGAAATGTCATTCAGCCCCCCATTTTCTATTGGAACGATATGATCATATTGGACTCCTCTGTCTTCTGAAACGTCAAGAAGTCCACTCAAATCTTTATGGCATAATACACATTTTCCCTTATCACGGTAAAACACTGCACGTTTAGCCCATTGAGGTACGTAGACTCTTGGAATTTCATACTCATGGCAGCTTGCCATATATTCATTGAATTTATAAAGAAAATAGCGATTTTCAAACAGGACATAAAACATTTCTAATGATATCCGGTCAAGTGTACTTGAATATGACTCCTGATCGCCCATTTTTTCCATATAATCATCTAATGCCATATCTAAATATGTGTAATCTCTATAATTTCTAAGCAACCAATCATAAAAGCTAGTGAATTCTGGCTGATAACAGTTAATAGCATTATCAAACCACAATCCTATAGAAGATTTCTTTTTTTCTAACTGTATAAACAAGGTATCAGAATCATATTCAGAAAAATCACCTATACCTTCGGATAACTTATATATGCGTTTTGAATCTTCTTGAAAAAACAGTACATTAACCACCCAATTACAATAATCGTGTAAAGCTGAATACTTTTCAAAATTAGAAGGCATTGTTTCTAAATGCCGCTCAAAGAAGCATGCCAATGTTGAAACCAAATCAATATCTGCATTGTAAATTAAATTGCTGGCTATATTACAAAAATAATATGTATCGAAAAATTTCATATCTATTATTGACATCTACTATTCTCCTAACTGGGTGTTGACAATTTCCTCAAGCAGAGATAGCAATGTGCATTCTCTTTTATCTTTCTTCAGCTCACATTCCCATACCAATAACACTCTCCAGCCCTTTGCTTCTAATATTGCTTTATTTTCAATGTCGTGCTGTTTATTTTTTTCTAGCTTGGGCTTCCAGTAATCAACATTCGATTTTGGAAGTACAAACTTGGGGCATCCTTCATGCATATGCCAAAAACAGCCGTTAATAAAAATGACTGTTTTATACTTTGGAAGAACTATATCTGGATGTCCTGGCAATTTTTTATCGTTTTTTCTATATCTCAGTCCTTTTGAAAAAAGATACTTACGTACAATTTCTTCAGGTTTAGTATTTTTGCTCCGGATTTGAGACATATTATAACTTCGTGTTTCTTTAGAATGATTGTCTGCCATATGAATTCACCGATATCCTTATAAACCAGAAAGCAGAACTTGTCTGGTTAGAGAAAAAAATCAAGACGCCTACTTTTGATATTTTGCCGTTAGCCACTCTTGGAATAAAGAATATTCTTTGTTTCTGCAAATCAATAGGGAGCTTTCTCTTCTGCAACCATACCTGCCTCTGAATAATCCTCTTGTTGATAGTTAATGGTTTTTTGGGGGACTGGCATGCCTTCTCCGCTATAATAAACACAATCGCCAGGAAGTTTAATATTAGGAATCCATATCTTTTTGCCGTTCCACCCTTTGTTACCAGTCACTTTGTAAATTGTAAATACCACCTCATCATTATGCTGTTCCCCAAGTTTTCTATCATTTGGTGAAAGCAAGGTTCCTGTGCCTTTTCCAATATCCCTATTTCTCCTTACAATCAGTTTGCCCTGTGTCGATGGATTTTCTGCTAAAATTGAATTTATAAATCCTGCAAATGCTTTTGGATTCCAATCCTCAACCTCTGAATCAACCTGATCAAGTATTCTTGTTATCAATTTAAGACTAACTGAATATACCTCATCATTAAAAGCAGATAAAATTTCATCAATTACTTGTATATCTTTATTTACGGGATAGAACGGAAAATAATTCACACCACCTGAATAAACTCCAATTGCCTTTTTATCCAATACGTTCTTTCTTGTCGGCTTCAATCCAGTAGGATAAAATATCTTTATATCGTTTCCATTACAGGAGTTCTCTATTTGCTTAATAATGATATTATTCGTCCTGTTAATATCAGAAAATAACTTAAATAACTTTGGGGGCATAAACACACGCATTAAACCTGCATCTCGGTCATATCCAAACATTCTTGCGTGCTGCCACATTGTATCAGCTTGCGGGCTCTTTGCAACTCTGCAATAATAGATTGTCTGTAATTGCGGGAATGTTATGCCTCTCCCCAAACTGTTACCGCCAATTATGATATTTATTCCATGATCATATTGAGTGTTTTCTTCATATGAAGAAAATGAATTTAAAACAAGAATTCCAATCTTATCATTTTTCATTTGCTCAATTATAAAATCATATGCTATATCAAACGCAACTATATTAATCTTTGTTTTTTTGAGGCTTTCATATGCAGACTTTAAAATATTTTTAGTTTCTTCCTCTTCATAAGAATAGGAGATTTCATTTAAATATTCACCAACTTTTTCTGCAAAACCAGTATGCTGACTTGTTTTCATACTTGGGTGAATTAAAAAATTACATACTTTACCACCAGACAACATGATATGAGCTGATATAAGTAAATGCGTTATAAGAGCAGTTTTCAGTCCGTTTTCTGGAAATTCATCATCACTCAAAATTTCGGCTGCTTCATCATTATCCGTTAAAACAACATGCAGCGGTACCTCTTGGGGAAAGAAAAAATCTCCTCCTAAGTATCCTTTTCCGGGTCTGAAATAATATAGAAAATAAGGTTTCCACCCACTCTTAACAGTCTGTAATAGAATAGACTGGGGGGTTCCTGTAACTTCCATATAAATACTGCTTGTTGTCGTCTTTTTGATTTCTTCCAAATTCTTATTGATTGTACTTTGCTTGTTACGATTGACTTGTGTATTTAAACTTGCTGCATCCGCCTCATCATCTACAATGAACAAAGGATTACCTGCCACGAAATTGGTTGAAGAAAGATTATTTTTCCATTGTTTTAGGATTCTTCCATTTTTCTTGAGAATAATAACTGCCGGCTTTCTCGTATTATTCTGAACAAATTTCAGATAATCATTTTCGTCACATACACAGAACTCAAATAAGTCCTTTTGTGCCCGTTTAAACGTTTGCTGCTGCAAAAGAATATTATCAGTTGTAAGCAATATGAAATTCACAAAACCCTCATCTGCAACAGCACACATAATTCCAAACATATGACTTGTCTTTCCGCTTTGCACATCGCCAGCTAAAAGGCTAACTACATGCTCACGAAAAGAAAAGTTTGAAACATATTTCGGAATTATGTCAGAAACCGTTTTTTTAATTGCCTCCGCAAGTGCCGGATTTCCCTTACTTTCTATTCTATTAAGATAACTTTCTAAATAGCTCATTTTCTCACTCCAAAATCAAGGTACCAAAGCCTCGGCGTTAAAGTTTTGGTCAATGTAAAAGTACCTCGTCCATATTGATTTAAAGTTTCTTGTTTCACTGGCTCTCCTACTTTCAGAACACCTGCATTTTCCAGTCTGCCTTTAAGCCATTTCCCTAAAATTTTCAAATCGCCTTCAGATCTGAAATTTTTACTGTAATCCCCGCTAACTTTACATTTAAATGACCAGCCATCATCTGTAACCACTTCGAAAATTGCATTATCTGTCTTAGCCTGCGGATATCCCTCTTGCGATGTAACATCTTTCGGTACAATAAGTTCCACTTCATACCAATGTCTCGGTTTGACCAGACCATTTTTCGCTTCTCTGCCTTTTCCAAAAAACACATTGAGATTACTATGAGGAGAAACCTCATGCGGCTTGATTGGAATATCAAATGACGTTTTTGTACGAGAAATCATTACGGATGAAACATCATGTGCTTCAACTTTTTTCACAAGCTCATGCCCGTCAAGCAATGGATTGATTTCTTTAAAATTATCTATTTCCAAATCTCTGATGTTATCTGTTGAAGTCTGAACAAGTTGAGTGATGAAATTATGCATTTGCTCAGCCATTGATTTGTCATCCAACAGAACAGAACTTTCATAGACTCGTGCACCACCGTCAACAATACTGCTTAAATTATTTGAACCAATTATTCCAGCAAATGCTCCTTGAGCATTACTGTAAGAGTATAGTTTTCCATGATAACGAAACGGTGTTACCAATCTCACTTCACCACATTTGTTTTCTTGAAGAAAATCATTTAAGTTTAATGCTGCATTAAACTCAACTTTTGTAAAGCGCTCTAGATAATGCATACCAATGATAAGATTTAACATCTTTAGATTATTCAACTCAATCAGTTTCTTTAATTCAATCAATGAATCAGATGTAATATATCCCACCGCAATATCTAATTCCGTCGCTTTAGGTAACGTACTATAAAACATATCTGAAAAAGTATGATGTTTAGTTTTCATGGGTGGATAATTTGAAAATAATAGCTCCATCCGCTTCACCTCCTTAGTTCATCTGCTCTGTTACATATTCTAATCTTTCTTTAACAGTCATCTCTTTCATTTTATCATATTCTGACTTTAAGTCGATGGCTTCATACTCTCCTGTGAATAATGACATTAAGCGTCTTGCAACTGCTCTGACCCCCACCGGAGGAACAGCATTTCCAATTTGTCTGCGAACCTCTGTTACACTGCCTTCAAAAATAAAATCATCTGGAAAAGTTTGCAATCTTGCTCGTTCGCGATTGGTTAATGGCCTTGCTTCTGGATAATGATACCCCCAAGTTCCGCCACCGCCAGCTGCAATTATTGTCTTAGCCGGCTCATCCAGTTTTAATCTTCTATAAACATGGCTGATCATTCCTTTTACATAATATGGACTGTCTTCAGGAATATCTCTAAAATTACCGCCCTCTGGAATAAGCTCTAGCATTTTTCTTGTTTTCTCTTTAATATTTACCAATTCATTGTTATAAGGAATTTTTTCGGCTCCCTTAATTGCTTCTCCTGATGAAAAATAGGGCAGTTCTTCTCCTGGTCCATGAGTAGGGCGCGGATGAATAAAGTTAAATCCCGTATCAATTCGTATACCTACAAGCAGAACCCTTTCTCTAAATTGCGGTACCCCATACTCCGCAAAATTATAAAGATGCGGTTTTACAACATAGCCTGGAGCAATGCTTTCAAAATCCTTAATTATTGTTTCAATAGCTTTTCCTTTATTAGCTGTGATAAGTCCTTTTACATTTTCCGCAACAAACGCTTTTGGCTTTTTTGCATCAACAAATTCAGCAAAATGACGAAACAATCCGCCTCGTGTTCCATTAAGTCCAGGCTGTTTCCATATAATAGAAAAATCTTGGCATGGGAACCCGCCCAATACAATATCACACTTAGGAATAGTCTTGTCCGTATAAGGATTGATTTTAGTTATATCTTTAAGATGAATCACATCTCCGAAATTTTTAGCAAAAGACTTCACTGCCCATTCTGCAAAGTCATTAGCCCATATTGTTTTGTATCCTTCCATATGAAATCCCAAATCGAGACCGCCACATCCAGAAAATATGGACACAATTTTGGGTGCATCCGATTTCTTGTTTACATCAATCATTTTAGTCCTCCGAAATTACATTGTTTTTATCTTGATTTTCAAGTACCAGCAGTGAATTGACATCACAGCAAAACAATTCACATAACTTTGCGATTGTTTCAAAATCTATTCTGGTAACACGGTCATTATATAAGCTACTTATTGTTCCTCTTGACAATCCAGTTTTTTCATGAACATCCTTTATTGAATAACGTTTCGCTCCCATCAAAGTGGAAAGATTGCTTTTAAGCTGCATATTGTTTAGATTGCCTCCTTACCAGGTATAAAATATCAGAAGATACTCTGTTTGATTTTCAACTTTTCATGCATTACAGTATATCACTGATTCAAGCTTTTGTAAACAACTTCCTGTTCATTTTAAACATAAAACTATTCACACGCAAATAAAGGAGCCTGTGAATATGGCATTATAGCAACATCACAGGCTCACCCCTTAACTCTTATAAGTCAATTTCAATTTCCAATCCAGATTTAAAAATCACAATCCAGTTATCCTCATATACCAGAACTTTTTCTACCAACTGCCGTACCAGCTTATCATCATATTTCACTACTTCACTGCTTTGTTCTTTCAAAAAATCTGCCATCCCAGTGATACGCTGGCGTTTGGTATGCCGTTCAGCATTGTGTTCCAATGTGTCATGTTTCAGTTCTCGCAGCCGATATATTTCATCCACCACCGCATCATAATCCTCTTGCGAATTGGCATATTGAATAAGTTTATTTTGCAGCTCCTCAAGCTGACGGTTAATGGCATCGGTATCTTTATCAAATTCTTCGCCAAAAACTGTGGCAATGTTACTTATCAATGTATCAAGGAATTCATCCCGTTCAGAGATGGTTTGATTTATTGCCTTCAGTACAACATCCTGCAAATCAGATTCCAATATAGTCGGCGAGGTACATTCAGAACCTTTTTCCTCCAGCCTGCTGATACACCGCCAAACAACCGACTTCTTCCCTCGATTATTCCAATGCACTCTGCGGTAAATCTCACCACACTCACCGCAAAACACAATGCTGGAAAGTGCATACTTTGAACTATAAACCCGCTTGTTGCCATTTCCCGTCCGCAGGTTAGCACGACGAGCAATTTCTTCCTGTACCTGCATATACAAATCCCTCGGTATGATAGCTTCATGGGAATTCTCCACATAATACTGCGGAACAATGCCATTATTGACCACTCGCTTTTTAGAAAGAAAATCAACTGTATATGTCTTTTGGAGCAAGGCATCACCAATATATTTTTCATTCTGTAAAATCTTCTTTATAGTTTCCGGTCTCCACCTTGGTTTGTTTGCTGCCGTCAGTATCCCATCCAACTCCAAGCCTCTGCCAATCTCCAGCAGGCTCGCTCCCTCTAAATATTCACGGTAAATCCTTTTTATGATTTCGGCTTCCTCCGGCACGATAATCAGCTGCTTATTCTCATCTTTCGTGTACCCCATAAAACGATTATGGTTTATTTGCATCTCTCCCTTTTGAAAACGGAAAGCAATACCCATCTTTACGTTTTGGCTGGTGGAACGTGACTCCTCCTGGGCAATGGAAGCCATGATAGTAAGCATAAGCTCCCCCTTGCTGTCTGTGGATATAATATTCTCTTTCTCAAAAAACACTGGGATATTCTTCTCTTTCAGCTGCCTCGTATAATTCAAGGTATCCAGCGTATTCCTTGCGAACCGGCTCACCGACTTTGTGATGATATAATCCACCTTTCCCGCCATACAGTCCTCAATCAAACGGTTAAAATCCGTCCTCTTTTTCGTATTAGTTCCGCTTATCGCCTCGTCTGCATAAATTCCGGCAAATTCCCATTCCGGATTCTGCTGGATATGACTTGAATAGTGATGGACCTGTGCCTCGTAACTGGTAAGCTGTTCTTCATCATCGGTGGAAACTCTGCAATAAGCCGCCACCCTTAATTTGGCTTTAGGCTTACCGCTTTCCGTCGCTCGGTTCTGCGCTCTTGCTGGTATCACTGAAATATTACGGTTTTGCATCTGAAATCAACTCCTCTCCGAACCGTTTATCATTTATCAATACAAACGCTGCGACGCCGTTGTGGGCAACCTCAATCCGTTTGAGTATCTTCAACATAAATTCACCGTTAAATTCTGTAGGTATATCCTGTAGTACGGTGACCAGCTTTTCAGTCTGGTAATCAAAATCATCAATCGGTGTCTGTGAGTAGGCATATTCTGCCTGTTTAAATGGGTCATCGTATTTCTTCTCAATATTAGATTTTTGCTTTGGCGGTTCTGCTGCTATTTCAGAAACATCAATCTCACTGACCATTTTCATAAAAGCGTCTTCAAATAAGTGTTCCGGTATCATCGGGCTATTGCAGCACACCCTCTTTCTTACCAAACGCCTGCCACATTTCCAGCGTTCTTTTCCATCTTCCAAATAGCGCCGATACCCACTCCCACATTCTGAACAAAAAATTTTACCCCAAAAGGGTGATCTCTCTGATTTATCCTTGGCAAAATAGTTCTTGTTCCTGCCAAGCGCCTCCACCCGGCGTTTCCTTTCTTCCCGTGCCTTGTTCCACATTTCTTTGCTGACAATAGCGGGATAAAAGTCATCTCCCATATAAACACCGTTATCAATCATTCTTCCGAGTGATGCGTGGCTGCTGCCAATACCCGTTTTCTTTCCCGCCGATACAAGGGAAGAGCCTGACACATATTCCGCAAACAATCGTTTCACTTGCTCCGTTTTTGTTTCTTCAAAGACGGCTCTTCCTTTTTCAATCCGATATCCATATGGTATATGTGCCATTATCTCTCCATCCTTTCTCTCAAAAGTAATCCGCATTTTAAGCGGAAACCAACTTCTGTGGGTGAAAATACAGTAATTCCTTCTGCAAATCTTGTGAAAACTTCGTCATTGTAATCTTCCATAATGCCCGTCTTATTCAAATACTTCAAAAGTTCTTCTGCCCCACGGATAACTGATTGCTCACCTTCCATATTGTTCTGAATGGCAGCTTTTTGCGTCCTCAACCTCACGATTTTCATCTGCAGTGCATTGTTTCGCTGATTAAAAAGAGCAGGTTCCAAGTAACCTTTAGACATAAGTCCTGTCAGCACTTGTACCTGCTCCGAATTTTCCTGTATCTGCTTTTCAATAGCCATTAACTTTAAATTATTTTCATCTCCTTCACGGTTCCCTAAAGCCGCAATCAACGGTTTTAAAATAACATTTCTTCCGCTGAAGAGCCTGTTCACCATGGTAATGAAAGCCACTTTGATGTTCTCATCCCTAATGAAAATCATAGAGCATTCCCTGCCGCCCGTATCAATGTGTTTGTTACAGCACCATGCAATATATTCGCTCGATTTTCCCGGCATATGAATACGTCTCTTAAATGTGCATCCGCATTCCCCGCATAAGATGACTCCTGAAAATGCATAACGGTTATTGTATTTCCCTACACCCTTTTGGATACCCTTTTCTTTGCCGCGCTGATTCAAAATATGTGCAGCCGCTTCAAAATCCTCGCGGCTGATGATTGCTTCGTGTTGGTTTTTCCAATAATACTGGTCTTTCTCGCCATGGTTACAATGTCTGTTAAAATTATCATCGGTATATGTTTTCTGAAAAAGAACATCTCCGATATACTTTTCGTTTACAAGAATTCCCCGGATAGTGGTAGCTGACCATCGCTTTCCTCTTAATGGAAGAATGCTGTCGTCGTTTAGCCTTTCCGCTACAGCCCTCGTGCCTCTTCCTGCAAGAACCTCTGCAAAGATACGTTTTACAACAGGAGCCTGTTCTGGATCTGGAACAATGGTTTCTCCGTTATAATCGTAGCCATAGGTCGGGGTTGACAGCTTGAAAGTACCGTTTTCAAAACGGCGTTTTACACTCCATTTACTGTTTTGGGAAATGGATACCGATTCTTCCGCCGCAAGAGAACTCAAGATGGATAATATCAGTTCACTGTCCATCGTTCCGGTGTTTATATTCTCCTTTTCAAACAGAATCGCAATGCCAAGGTCTGTCATTTTGCGGACGATTTCCAGGCAGTCGGCTGTATTTCTTGCAAATCGGCTGATGGATTTTGTAATAAAAAAATCTATCAGCCGATTCTCACAATCCCTTATCAGGTTTAAAAGTCCGGTTCGCCTTTCCTTTTTTGTTCCGCTTATACCCTCATCATAGTAGAGGCCGGCAAACTCCCAATCAGGATTAGACTTGATAAAAGATGTGTAGTGCGTGGTCTGATTCTCAAGACTTAAAAGCTGATCCTCGTTATCAGTTGACACCCTGCAGTAAGCCGCTGCCCTAAGTTTGTCATGCGAAAAATCAATACTCGGTGATGCGTCAATTTTTGTTACTTTTTTCACCCGTTCCGCCTCCTTTCTATGTGGTACATGATACCTCTGAAAGCCCGTAATAGCAAGTAAATCAGCTCATTAGAGGAGCTAATTCCGGCGTAAAAGATATGCGGTTTAACCGGTCTATTTTTGTGTATTCTTCCTGTGTAATCAGACCTTCCGCCAGCATCTTCTGAAGGAGCTTTACAGCCCGGCTGTAATTAAGTTCGTTATGAAATTGTTCCTGTGACATAAACAATACCCCCTATAACTGCAAGCGGCTCCCTGAATGAATCAGAGAACCGCTTTGTCATATGAATTTTATGTGTTACTTTGGAATCTTCAAAATCTGACCGGTGACAATCGTATCTGAAGCCAACCCGTTCAACGTCTTGATTTCCGGATACCTTGAACCGTTCCCGAGCTTCGTCGCTGCAATTGTCCACAGTGTGTCACCTTTTTTTACCGTGTAGGTATTATAAGAGCTGCTGCCAGAATAAACTGCATTGCCTTTTTCGTTAAAAACAGAATATCCGGAGTTTTCATCAGCGCATTGTTTGGCATTATCCAGGATCTTGAATGCGCCTTTCTGCGACTTGGAATCACTCCAGCTTTTGCGAACACGATACAACACTGCAGATGTTTCCGGCACTGATATTCCGGCGCCACCGCCGGTCAACGCATCCTTAACTGCTGCGCGGAAAGTATCCATGCTCTTGCCATGCTTGGGAAACCAGTGCATAACGTCAGCATGATTGCTGGCAATTCCTCGTTTATACCCTTCGCTGTGGCAGATCAAAACACCGTCTTTTGCAGGATCGAGATTGTATAGTTTACATAGGCAGGCACAGAGTTCCACTGCCTCCTGATAAACCTTGTTAAAATATACCGCATCCCCCAAACCATCCTCACATATTTCAAATGAAATGTGGGTATTGTTACCGTCACCGCCGCAATGCCAGCCCCTATGAGTCCATGGCAGCGTTTGGTATGCAGCAATGGAACCATTCGCCAGCTTGCCAATAAAGGCATGGACACACACCTGTTTGCCATCCGGATTGGCCTGGTTCCAGTGGTTGTTATTCTGATTCACACCGAGCAATCCGTCATCGGGACCGACATACCGTTTCAAATTCGGATTATTTGCACCGGTGGAATGTACCATAATTCCCCTTGGTGTAATTGTTCTGCCCGCAATATAACAGGCATTTTTTGTTAAGATTAACTTTCTCAAATTCATAGAAAAAATCTCCTTTTCATAAAATTTAAGACGGCACAAGCCGCCTTTTATTGTTGGTTGTTATCGCCGTCATCACTGCCGGAACCGCCCTTGTTATGAAGCTGTGCCAAAATATCACGCAGTTTATCCGGTATGGGTAAACCAATCCGCGTGGCGTTTTCCAATAAAGATATCCCCTCGTTAGACAGGTAAAAGAATATGACTGCCGTCCTTACCACCTCACCGCCTCCAATGAGCTGATGGTCAATCAGGTTCCCGATCGCCACCATAACAAAAATTAACACTTTTTTGAAAATACCCCTGAAGCCGATCTCGCTGGATAGTTTCTTGTTAATAATGGCACACATTACGCCCGATGCATAATCTGCTGCCACAAAGACGATAAGTGCGTATACAAACCCGTCCATCCCGCCTAAAAACCACCCTAGCCAACCGCCAAATGCAGCGAATGCCACTTGTATTCCGTTCCAGATTACTTTCATTGCTATACCTCCGTTTCATATTTTTGTATCTATATAAAACGCCTGCCGGAAGACAAGCGTGTTGATTTTCACCCAAAGGTGATTATTTTTTCAGGCTCCAGCCGTAAACACCGGGTATCCAGACATTGGCATCCACATCCGATATCCATACAGTCCCGTTATACGAAACAACATCGCCTTTTGCATAAGCGTCCGCAGCTCCGAGCGGCTGTACCCAAAGAGGTATACCGCTATCTGTAAAGCCGATCCGCTTGAAAAGCGATGCCGATTTGTCAGGCGTCCAGTCTGACTGACTGGTGTGTGCGGTAAGAACTGAATAGAGGACTGCATCCCCATTTGAATCCTCACCATATTTTACAATCATTCCCGGTTTGTATTGCATGTCTGCCGCCCATTGCTCGTAAAGGTCAGCAATAGAAAGAGCTTCTGCTTCATCCAGCGGCATAGCCTGAACAAGAAGTTCAATCGCCTTTCGGAATTGAAGCGCAACGGCCAGTCTTTTATCCGTCATTTGTATTCACCCCCAATAATGCATCTAAAATCACAAGCAGCTCTTCCCCAGGCTGAAAGGAGGTTTCGGATACGGTAACTGCCTCCGGTGCCTGCTCAGACGGAGATACAGGGTTGTTCGTTTTTGGCTCGGTTTGCATGATTTCCATTTCTTCATTTTCCATCCGTTGCCGCCTCCTCAAATGCGTCAAAAAGCGCATCATAGAGCTGTGCTGTTTCCCCGTCAAGCTCCTCGTCGTAATCGTCAAGGATCTGCCGCATCGTTTCCAGATGCGCCGTATATGTGCCGCCTTCAATTTCAGCCGTTTCGGAAAACAGCTTCTCACGCTCAGAGAGATATTCCCCTGCTACCACGCTGCTTTTTAAAGTAAAACTGCCGTCTTCCTTAACCGTAGGATTGCCGCCCTCATCAAGAACGGCATATTCTTTGACCAGTTCCAGTTCGCTTTCATGCAGACTCGTGTATGCCTCCGCCGCAAGCATAAGGAATTTTGACCTTGCCCGGCTTTTTTCACCTTTTAGCTTCATCCCCTGAAGAAATGGGATGAGCGGTACAAGATACCTGTTCTGTAATTTAATGTGCATAAAATAATTCTCCTTCCTGTTATGACAGCGACGTACTCATGGATGACAGACCGGTACCGGAGTAATACGACCATGAAATACTTCCGTTGCTGCCGGATGTGATGGATTTAATCCATCCGTTGTTGAGATAGGAAATCAGCGTATTCACCCGGCTGATTAGTTCCCCGACCCGGCTCATCAGGCTTGTGCAGCTGTAATAGGTACCGTTCGTGATGAAATACAGATGCGTTGTGCCGAACGTGACGCGCGAATTTCCCCCGGTATGGCTCCACGACGGGTATGTAGCGCTGCCCAACGTGTTGTCGCCAAGATAGACGCCGCGCCCGCCGGATGTATACAAATTGTAGCCGTTCAGCCACAGGTTCGTTCCAAAATGAATGCCCGTACCGTTTCCTAAAGAATTTCTCGGGTCAAGCGTAAGAAATCTTGTATAAGTCCCCGACGTTCCCGACCTGTACGCCCATGTCACATAATCACCCTGACCGTTCAGATGCGTAGCAATACCGCGCTTGGCCGTATTAGATGCATCGCTGCTTTCGCCCATCATGCCGACAAAGCGTGTGCCATAATAAAAGTTCATACCATTGGAGTCGATATATCCCTGCAGTGTATCGCTGTCGTACCAGCTTATCCTTGTCGGCGTAATCCGGATGCTGCTCGTCCAGCCTGCAAGCCCCACCTGAATAGCATTGCCTGCCAGCTTGTCGGCTGTGATCGATCCTGCCGCAATCCTCGCCGCTAACAGTGTGCCGGTCGTAATCTTAGCCGCGTCAACAGCAGCAATCTTGGCACTCTGAATGGTGGCGTCGGCAATCATGGCATTTGTAATAAATCCGTTCGCAATACTCAATTTTGCGGATGTAATGGAACTCGCCGCAATCCTGTCGGCCGCAAGTGTCCCCGTGTTGATTTTTCCTGCATCAAGGTTTGCGATTTTCGCATTGGTAATCGCAGCATCACCAATCTTCACCGTGGTAATGGCGGCATCCTGTATGTTTGCACTGCCTACGGCCAGACTGCCGATTTTAGCGTTTGTGATAGCGGCATTTGCAATTTTCGCCGTGGAAACTGCAAGATCAGTGATTTTCGCTGTTGTAATACTGACATCGGCTATCATTGCCGTCTTTATCACAGTATTATCAATCGTCGTAGTACCTGTGATGTGAACTTTATTTCCGCTGATGAGTATGCCTTCTGTCGATACGTTGATCTGGTTGATGATATCGTTTTTAGAAACACGAAGATTAATCAGGTCTTTTTGCATCAGCAGCGCCGAATAAAGCGTGACCGTCTTTGTATAATCCTGCCGCACCGTCCCCGTAAAAACGTTCCCTGTATAGGAATCAGGCACAATCGCAGTTGCCGCACGTACCCGCATTTTTTCACAGTTTGCCGGAACTGTTATGGCTCCTGACGAGGATGCATAAGATATGAAATCAGCATCCGTATCATAGTAAAAATAAGCCATTGAAACGCTTGTTCCGTCCATAAGCTGTGCGATATATCTGTCGCCGGAATTGACATCAATATACCCGCTTCTGAGGTATGACGCGGAATCTGCATCAACACCGGTCGAGGTATTAATCGAACCTCGTTCCCATTGTTTCACTTTGAACGGCGTACCAATCGCACCCGCTGTTTCACTTACGGTTATTAACAGCGTATCCGTCGTTGCCTGAAGTTTCACCATATTTGTCAGCGTAGTCAGGTTTGTATAGCCGTTTGCCGTATCCGTGGCTAACAGATAACAATTTATCGAACTTGCTGAAGCAGCCGTCGTTAAACGCACGCGCAAATATTGTGCGTTTGCAGGTACGGTAAACGGCGAGGTCGAACTCCCGACCGTGACATAGGAAAGGAATGTTTTATCTTCCTTATAGTAAAATAGGTAAGCGGTGCCGTACACCGAGTATGAACTTGCGCCCTCGTAAGTCTGAAGCAGGTATTTGCTGCCCGCCTTCACATCCAGCCAGCCGCTTCGCACATAGCTTGTGCTTGTTGCTTCCGCACCGGTGGATGTTGATAGATTCCCTTGCTGCCATGCCGTTTGCAGAAGGTTCGCACCGGCGAGGTCATTCACAATTTTACTTTGTTCCGCCAAAGAGAGCGTAAAAGAATCCGCCTGCTGAACAATTGCAGATTCCGCTGTCGTTACCCGTCCCGTCAGCGTATTCAAATCAACCTGACTGGCTTTACCGGCAATCTGTCCGGCCTGAACTGTTAAGGATGTCTCGGCGGCAGAAATACGGCCGGTCAGGGTAGTAACGCTGCCGGCATTCAGCGAGATGGATGTGGCATGCTGGCTCACGGTAGTCTGCAGGGATTCGGCGGAGGTTTTGGCTTCCAACGCCGTCACCAGCGAATTGTTCAAAGCGTCGGCAAGGGCAGGCGCAGAGTAGGTGACAGCCCCGTTGCTGTATGTGACCGCCACCCGCGTCCAGTAAAATTTACCGCTTGACCATGTTGGGACAGTATCGTTCCAACTGCCTCCCGATTCGGCGGTTTTTGAAGTTGAGAGGTAATACTGCTCCCGCACCGCCGTGATGGTGGGTGCGTCCGCACCAGATGCACCCGCGGAGCCTGTTTCCCCCATATCGCCTTTATCGCCTTTCGCACCGGCTGCTCCTGTTGCTCCATCCTCACCCTGCCGGGCGGTGCTGTAACTTGTGACGGTACTGTTATCCTGTAAGGTAATAAGGGTGCGCGTCCACAGAAACTGCCCGGCACTTACTGCGGGAACGGCAGATTGCCAGCCGCTTCCCGGTGCTGTCACACCGTTTATTGATACCGCGTAAGTGACCGCCGTAGCTTTTACTGATTTGTTGTAGGCATTGACCGCCGTGGTATTTGCAGTCGCCGCCTGCGAAGCGGCATTGCTCGCGTCATTCAAAGCGGAAGCTGCATTATCAAAAGCCTGATTTGCCTTTGTAAGTGCATCCTGTGCGTCTGTTTCGGCCTGCTGCGCCGCACTGAGAGCATTCTGTCCTGCCGTAAGCGCATCTTGTCCCGCCGCCTTTGCACCCTCGGCAGCCTCCTTCGCTTCCTCGCCTTTTTGGTATGCCTGACTTGCGGCAACAGCAGCATCCTCACCGGCTTTGACGGCTTCTTCCGATCTGATTTTAGCTTCTTCCGCAAGTACCTGCGCTTCCGCAAGTTCTTTTTTGAGTTCCTCCTGCGTCAGATCATTCAGAAGCGGATACCACTGTATGATTCCATCTCGTATTTCATATACCCACAGTTCTGTCTTGTCACCGTTTTCCCGAAACCATAAATCACCGATGCGTGGATTCGCCGGGGTTGCGGAACCATAAAAATTTGTATTTTTTCCATTCGCAGACTGAAGGGCATAATTCGCCTCTTCCTGTACCGCTTTTAAGCCGGTTTCCACCCGCTTGATATCCTTTGCCACATCCGTAAATTTCGGTTCATAATTGCCAAGTGTAATGGAAATGTATGCCTGTAAGAACGGATCATAACGATAACTAATCATCCGTGCCTCAATTTCAAGACCGTCACCTTCATGCACAACTATAACCGTATCCCCGATATTGATCGTTTCGAGCGCCGCAAAATTCTTGTATTCTTCCGTCTCCGCAAGCGGTGCGAACGCCACGGAGTACGTCGCCTTCGGTAAATCAATGTAATTTTCGCTGTATTCCTTTTTAGCAAGCGTCCGAAGCATCGCATATGCTTCAGGCAGCGGCACCGCATCCTCGTCACCCGCACGGTCACCAACAGCCGCTTTCACCGATTCATATTTGATGATGCGGATTTTAGGTTTAACATAATTTCCGATCAGGAGACTGTCGACGTACTTTTCCGGCAGGAACAGCCCGTCAAAGCCCTGTGGCATAATCCTCGTGCAGACTGATTGGAAATCAACATCGGAGGTATAACCCTTGAGATTTTTCTTGTCCCGGATGCTCACGCCGTTATCGCTGCCGCGTACCGTTTGAATATAAATATGGAAATTATCTCGGATAATCTCGCCGCCCCAACGAGACAGAAACCCGTTTTCAAGCCCATCGTCAAGAAAAATCGCGGCAGGATTGAGCCTGACCAGCCGCGCCGAGTTAATAGCGGAGATATTGGACGTTCCGATAAATGAGTGTGCGTACTGTGTTGCCGAGAGAATCTGCGTGATGGCCTGCTGCCCATTTTTGTTGACAACGAAAGTATCTTCCACGAGATTATCCACGAGGTCATAAAAAATATGGTATGCGGTCACATGTATAAGCCCCGGCAGGCTCTTTTGTATATACGCTATCCGAAATAGCTGTGCGGCCATGTCCGGAACGGGACATTTCACGATACGTTCCGGCAGAATTTCTTTTGCATACGATACACCAATCGGATAGTCGAACTCCAGCATGTACAAGCCGTTCAATTCTTCGGTGACCACAGGGGATATGATATGACCGTCGAGGATATACAGGCCGTTATGTAAAAAATCCGTCTCATTTTTGCTATATAAATTGATCATAAATACCGCCACCTCGGTTCTATCTCTAACTTTGTTATGCCCCCGCTCCATGTGACCGTATTGCTGCCCGGGTTTAACACCGGGAAAACTCCCTGCATCTGATTGTTCTGCGCCGTGCTGCCTCTGTAACATTCCATCAGCTCACTGTCGAGGGTAAGATTGCCGCTTAAAATGTTAAGCCGCACCAACTTCCCGTTTACGGTGAGTGTCTGGCT
>Ga0154000_1000141_pt1 | contig 21013 bp, 13 predicted proteins | sample TSNC084MetaG_FD_104674 | JGI IMG/M metagenome (GOLD analysis project Ga0154000, IMG submission 104674) | Attine ant fungus gardens microbial communities from North Carolina, USA - TSNC084 MetaG | ecosystem: Host-associated > Fungi > Mycelium > Unclassified | place: USA: North Carolina, Lumber... | reverse complement strand
CGGCGTTGTCGATGGGAGCTCCTATACTGCCGAGGATCACCCCCGCACACGCGGGGAACACATATTTCGTTCGACAATTCTTTTTCTGATTCCAGGATCACCCCCGCACACGCGGGGAACACTACACGCCCCTGTGCTAGCTCTCCATCCGTCGAGGATCACCCCCGTACACGCGGGGAACACTTCTCGTCCGATCCTCAATGGCGTGCCAATCGAGGATCACCCCCGCACACGCGGGGAACACTCATAGCATAGTTCGCCCTAAAAATCAAGAACAGGATCACCCCCGCACACGCGGGGAACACGGGAATTCCTTCATCCCCTCCATGCAGTCCATAGGATCACCCCCGCACACGCGGGGAACACTCTATAGGAGGAATAAGATATGATAAGCTTTTAGGATCACCCCCGCACACGCGGGGAACACCCAATCATCCCGCCGCAAGTAGAATTTAACTTAGGATCACCCCCGCACACGCGGGGAACACATTAGCGCCAGGCTTCGCCATCCTGCGGGGGTAGGATCACCCCCGCACACGCGGGGAACACATGATACTGGCTATAACGTTGATGCTGGCTATAGGATCACCCCCGCACACGCGGGGAACACTTCGGATACTTCCATAGGTTCCGTCCTGTCTGGGGATCACCCCCGCACACGCGGGGAACACTTTAAGAATTTTCGGGATTATTCCGGTTACATGGGATCACCCCCGCACACGCGGGGAACACGAGCCGGGCGAGGACGAAGTTGTGACATCCAGAGGATCACCCCCGCACACGCGGGGAACACCGTCAATTTGCATGAAGTTGGCATCCAATGCTGGGATCACCCCCGCACACGCGGGGAACACCGAAACTATCAGCAATGACTACTATGATCAGTAGGATCACCCCCGCACACGCGGGGAACACCATCCAGCACGAGATTAACGGCTTCAGTCTCCAGGATCACCCCCGCACACGCGGGGAACACTCACACAGGCAACAGAGCCGCGTTGGTCGTGGGGGATCACCCCCGCACATGCGGGGAACACGCTTTATGTGCAGCGAATCCAAACGCTGGGCGAGGATCACCCCCGCACATGCGGGGAACACCGTACCATGCGGGCGGATGCTACAGTAGTTATGGGATCACCCCCGCACATGCGGGGAACACCGAAACATCTTCGTGTGTTCTATGGCCGATCTGGGATCACCCCCGCACATGCGGGGAACACACGAAGCGTTGCAAGCACTGGTCGACGAAGCGGGGATCACCCCCGCACATGCGGGGAACACACATCCGGTAGCGTTAGCGTGGTTTAGCCCTGAGGATCACCCCCGCACATGCGGGGAACACACTAAAAATCCCCTGATAAATCAAGGGTTTTGCTCTTTCTTTGAGCACAATTTTATTAACTTTTCATATAACTGATATGCCATATAGCAGTCCTTTAGAGCCCTGTGATAAGTTTCTGATTTAAAACCAAAATGCTCGGATAACACTTTTATTGAGTAGCTATTTAAGCCAGTAACTGTCTGACGCGCCATTGAGAGCGTATCCATTTGCTTATTATCTATTTCCTGTAATCCGCAATGACGACATGCAGCATTAATAAAAGATATATCGAAATTAATATTATGCGCTACCAGCGGCAAATCCCTTATTACCTTTAAAAAATGAAAAAGCGCCGTCTCTAGTGTTTCTCCCTCAATTTCTAGCATTTCATTTGTAACGCCGGTAAGTTTCCGGACTTTATCAGGTATTGGACTTTCGGTTTTGATAAGTGCCGTAAAAGAATCGGCAATATTACCATTTACAATGATCATGGCCCCAAGTTCAAATATCTTGCTTTTATCCGACTTAAGCCCTGTAGTCTCAACATCTATTACAGCATAAGCACTTGGATTCTCCACACCGTCGTATGCCTTGCGCATAACGGCACGTTTTGCTGCCAAGCGGCGGCTCGCCTTGCTATATCCACTCTTACGCGTGTCGCTTAAATGCCTGATACGGGACGGGCTTGGTCTTAATATCAGTTTCACTCCGTCAAAATCAATAGGCTCCCATTCGCTGTTTAATACCTTAAAATCCATCCCCTGTTCGTTTGCCGCATTATAAACCATAGTGGCCTGGCCATTTTTTATATGCTTTTTAATACGTTCCCAGAGGTTCTCACGTACACGTGCTGAAACACGTCCGACAAAAACACCTGTGTTGATTTCTAAAAGCCACTTCGTTAAGTCGCCTCGTAAAGCAATCGGACAATTGGTAAGGGTTATTACTATCATCCATCTTCCTCCACTATTTGACCGTATCCTTCCGTCAAAGGAGATTCCGGTTCATCCAACTCTTTCCCATATGATACGGCATTTTTGACATAGCCCCTCTTTTCGTCCCATAAATCCACCTGGCTCACATAATCCACCTCGGAAACCTCGGCATCGGGCAACAGAAGACCTCTCACATCCTGAACCGCACGTTTTATGATATGCCCATTGGCAATTGCATCGCGTACCGCATGACGCGTATCTGCACCTATATCCTGTGAATTCATCGAAGCGACTTTAAATGCGATCGGAATCGTAATTTCCGCTTTATATAAGTCTGCAATGTCGTAAACAAAAGATCGTTCATGCCCGGTGTGGACAAACCCCAGTCCCGGCGAGCATCCCAGCGCAATAATTACGCTGTGGGCCACACCGTACAAGCAGGCATGTGCGGCGGAAAGTGCCATATTTACCGGGTCACTCGCCGTAAAGTCACCTGCGTCGTATTCCCTGCCGTTCCAAGGTATGCCTGTGTCTTTTGACGCCTGGCGGTAGACCCCTCGGATTCGCGCACCTTCTCTGCCCCGAAGCTGCTGCATAGTCAAATTTGACACATCCTCTCCGGGAAAGCGCATTTGATACATTTTTCGGGCGACATTAAGACGTGTTCTTGTATTAGAAACAAGTTCTGCCTGCGCAATAAGAAAGCGCGATGAATGTGTCAATGGTTTGCCATGTGCGTAATAGCGGACGCTTCGCTCTCCTACCCATATCGCGGTGGCCCCTACGTCGCCCAAAAGCTCCATAGCCCGGTGCGAAACATTGGTTCCCGGACCGAACAGCATCGTACTGAAGGATGCCGCCGGAACATATACCGTACCGCGATTATCCGTAACCGTTATAGCGCTGTCCTGGCGATTTATCAAACATCTTTCAACATACAGAAACGACAGTCTCTCTTTAATTTGAGGGAGCTCGTGCAACTCCGGACGTTCCGTACCTTTAATCCCGTTCATCTTGATTTTGCCAAGGTAAGCAATCCGCACCCGTAGGCCTTTTCTCGCCCGATACCTTTTTGAAGCGCGGAACTGAACATTTTTTGATCAGTGATAGCAAGAAGTCCCTCAAAGGTTACGGCACTAAAGGTTACACTTTCACCGTTTCTGTGAAATTTCTTAATATCACGCTCAATAATATCAAAATTATTTTCAGACAATGTAAACCCGTTTTTTTCTGCACGATTCAGAAGCCACTGTTTCTGCTGTTCTGTTGTAACATGAGCATAGACTTTTCCACGCTGCCCTTCAGCAACTTTCACGCTATGAACCGGATTGGCGCATAATCGAAACTGCCAGCTTTGCCCTGTTTTAATACGGCCTAAAAACTCATCATACTCTTTCGTCTCCCATTTTTGCTCAGACGCCGGCCAGCCGAATTGTTCTACAATATGTGTAAAATCAGGCTTTTCACAGCTCAGCAGTAAAAGATATAGCGAGCCGTGAAGCCTGTCAAGCCTCCAAAGATTTCGCTTCGTTATTTCATTACTTTTGGGGAAACTCCCCTCCACCGCCGCATGTAAAACCTGCGGAGAAGACAGCGCTTGCATGGTTTCCCTTCTATGCCGGTTTATTTCAATACGCGATAAGTACATATTACACCATTCCTTTCACTGTATTTGCATAATACTTAAGGTTCAATATCCTTAAACGGGTCATGCTCCGTGTTGTAATTAGTCGTACTGTATCTCACGGTTCCTCTGAAAGCGAACTGCCGATGCTTTTGATCAAAGGACAAGGGGGTGTCCTGTACTCCAAACATAGCATCCTCTTCATTGTAAGCGTCACGCAGAATTTCAAGGTGAATTTCTTTTTTTTCCATCCGCTTCTTATACCAGTCGGAAGCAAGCCAAGGTTCATTTTCCAACGCCTCGTCAAGCCCCGTTTTCCTTATGCCCAAGGATAACCTGCCCGTCGGCGGGCAGGAACGCCGCCCCAGAAACAGCGGGTAAACAGGGTTTTGCACGGCCTGGTCAATTTTATATAATAATTTTTCATCCCCATCCAGCCCAACCAGGAATACCGCGTCAGCAAGATAAAGGCGCTCGGATAGAAAAGCCGAGGTAGCTTTACTTTTTTTCCGAACATTCATATCGTCCCGCGTTATGTGATAATCCCTTAGCAAACTACCCGGCTGGTCAGTACGCACCCCAAAATGCAGCGCACATAAATCTTCTATATCATCTGTACGGCTCCGTCCCAATGCTGCTGCCGCTAATCCGATGACTCCACTTTTTGTAGGCTCACGGTTTGTCATTCTGCGGTTAAATTTGCTATCCGCCCCCCATGCCTGCATGGGGGCGGCTATTCGTAAAAGTAAGGTACTCATGTCGTTCCCCTCTTATGCTTCCCGGTTTTCACTAAACTCAGATCGTATATCTTCCGCCAAAGAGCTGAACAAAGTATCCATTTTGACTCCTATCCCCATATCGCCCAGGCCGGTTCCGATAACATAGGCTTTGCAGGGGGACTGAGCAAAGCTATCATACAATTCGCGGGCATATTGGCACAGCGCTTTTATGGACGTATCCCGATACCCTCCGTCGGATGAGGCCTTGACCGGCATTTCAAATGCTCCGACCAGATTAATGGGCTGATCCGTACGGACAGCCACCATTACCGCATCGGGAAGAGTGCGGTTGGCAAATGTATTCTGCTTGCCGGTCGGCATAGAAATAATAAAGGCTCTGGCAAATTCGGCTATCGCCCTGGACAGTGCCTGCGAATCCTGGGAAAGCTGATTATACAGCTCATGGGCCGCGACGGTGGCGTAACGGTACAGCGTTGAGGAGTTGAACTCCACCGTACCAATCATACCCGCTCCGGCATCTTCCTCATGGGATTTCATGTCATCCGCCGCGGTAAAGTAATCGTATTCATTCGTCACCACGTGAGTAGAAATGCAATGAGCAACCTGGGCTGTCGCATCTGTATTCAGGGAAGGTTCATCGGCTACCATTCGGCCAAACAGAGCAATCTCAATCGCATGATCTTTTAAAAGCGCAGCTTGAGCTTGCTTTTTGTTCGGTTCATCGCTTAGTGCAAGCTCAGCAAGGTTTTTTGCCTGCTGTGTACCAATAAAAAACAATGCCTTCGCTTCGCCATCTTTTGTAGTAATTCCCGCCAGATTGATAATTTTTTCCGCAAGCGGCTTCGCCACTTCCGCTTTAGATGAGTCAAGCTCAACAATTTTTTTCGCTACAAGTTCAATAATTCTTTTTGTTCTAACACCTAGTTCCGATTCCTTGAGGTTGTCCCGAAATACCTCTCGCATAGCCCGTTTCCAGGCCTGAGAAGACACCCGGGCACGGCGGGCGCCCCCATATATGGCTGTTTTCGGACTTCCTGTGTCGTCACGGTTAACGCAGCTTGGCGGCACGGTTTGTATAACGTGAAAATCAATGTATAGTCTATTCATCTTTGTTGTTAACCTCCACTATTTTATTTTTGTAAAAGTCTCTCCCCCATTTTAAATGGATCTTGTTACGCTGCTCCGGAAATTGATACCGAAACAGATCCACTGCCAGCTGCGCATAATCCAGCCTGACCGGTGTATTCGATGCTCGCATCAATTGTATAAGCCCTCGGGCGTGATAAGACAACTCGGGCATGTCCTTGGCAGTAATTACCGCGTCAAACCGGCGTTGAATTCCAGACTCGGTTTTTTCATTTCTAAGCCTTGCAGCTCCGCCGCCAAGACTTAATCCTTTCCCTTCATGCATCGATGTATTGCCTCCCTGTCTGTGCAGCGCATATAAGGTCAACGCCGTATACACGGCTTGTTCTGCATAGGACACATCGTGGTTCCCGCCGGACAGCTCATCCGGCATTCCCCCCAGGGTCACCTCCCAAACCTCGGGACTTTCGCCCGGAGTTTTGCCTGCAGCCCGGCGCAGCTTTGCAAGCATCGCTTTTGCCCAAGGAGTATTTTCATCCAACTGTCGAATTCTTCCGGTTATGTAACCGTAAATTTGTCCGGACTTACTTTGTTCATTCATGCTCTTGCCTCCTTCCTCCTGTGCTTTTTATAATGCAATTTTCAAATAGAGAAAGAGCTGTGAATCCATTCTTAGTGCCAATCCAGGCTTTTTCACCGGCCCCTTCCAGCATCTGCCGTCCTTGCTTCAGCAATTGGCTTCGTACCTGAAGAAGCCACTCGTTCATTTTTTCATCTACATCATCGTTTGCCGGAGTAATTCCAGCCAGCCAGCGTCGGAATGGCATATCCATGTCGAAATAGGCTTGCGACACCGCCTGTTCCACCAAAGATCTCTTTTTCTTTCTATCATTCGAACCGCCCAATGCTTCATCGATTGCCCTGGCAAAATTTTTCAAGTGCCATACACAGGTTTCTGTATCCTTCAGAACATCACAAATACGTGTTATCCATTCTTTTCCTATTTTAGAAATAAGACTTGAATTAACACTGACGCTGTCTCCAAATACATCGTCAACAAAAAAGTCTTTGTCGCCATATTTAACGGAGGCCATTCGAAGCCATATCTGTTTCCCCTGTAAGATATTTTCCATCGTCAACAAGGCAATCCAGTCAACGACTCCCGGACGTTTTGAATTTAAATCGCCCTCAGTGGCCGTCAGAGACGTAAAATCCCGCCACAAGGTTTTTGCAGGATCATGACGTTTAGGCTTATAATTATCAAGCCTGCCGGCTTTATCTTTGCGCCATATTGTCATATGCTCTACAAAGGCGTTTTCCGCGTCGAAAAAATCGCCTCCCAACAGCTTATATCCCGTGACTGATTTGTCATCGTTTCCTTCAATGAGAAGAAGTCTGCGGGACTGCAGGGTCAACAGCTCTTTTCGGCTGGCAGGCTGAGGGATCCGGCGCCGCTCCTCACTATGTACCGCATCCTCCCAAACGGCTTTTCCGTCGGCGTCCTCTTGATTCAGCACAAAATTCAGCATAAGCGTTTCAAACAAGTTATCACCGGCGGCATAAACAAGTCCCAATTTCCCCAGATATCCGGCGCCTGTAGATGGCATATTTTCCCCTCGCACGGATGGTTTTGCCGATGTGTCGTCAAAACCGTTCAGATACAATAGCCATCTTGCCGCTTCGGAATATGTGAGAGATTGCTTTCTTTCTCCGTTGCGATAGGAGAACAACCGAAGCTTATTGCTGCTTTCCGATAAGTCCCCTATCAGCTTGGCAGCTGAGTATTCCGTCGCTTTTCTTTCACTCAGATCCGCAGTCTGATAAAACGGGGTTTGGGGGTGAAACAAATAAAACCGGTCCTCATATTGCTTCAAATGTTTTTCTATGATTTCACAAGGAAATTGCCCTAACTCCCAAAGCTCCTCCCAACGGTCTAACTCGTCGCTGTCGAACAATGAGACTTCCCTTCCGCTGGAATCATACTCCGTAAACACGCTATACAAGACCGCCAGCAGCAGCCGCAGAACCGCTACGTCCTGCGTGGGAAGCTCTCCCGCAAGCTGTTTAAAACTGTGAGCATTACGCAAGGTGTCCAACAATGCTATTTCTTTTACGGTGCCAGACTTGTCCAACACACGTATCCACGGCTCGTACAGCAAATTAAATTTAGCTTCCACTTTCATCACCTGCCTTTTCAGTCATTAAACCATATTTTTTATCATAAGTAAGCCTATAATCCCGGATCTCTGCGGTAAAATCCTCATTCAATACTAAAAACAGCTCATCCTTCAACCAAGACGATTGCTGCCACGCACAAGGTAGCAATCGTCTGTTGTTGTCTTCAAACGCCTGTATGATTTTATCAATCATCCACGGAGCCGTGAATTCCTGAGGTAACTTTAAACTGCAACCTGCAATAATACCGGCAAGCTTGTCATCTGGCTTTTCCCGAGGTATTAAGACCCCGGATTGATCCGTCAGGAATGGCAGCGTATAGAAATTCCCATCTTTTCCCCGCAGGATAACAAGCACCTCGATAGAATCACCTGTATCCCTCACTTTAGCCTCGGCACGTTTGCCCGTTGGATCCTTAGCAACCGCTATGTTAATAAGATTGAGAATACCGCTCCTTTTGCAAGCGGACGGAGCTCTTATCTGAAAATTCGATGCCAATCTTTCTTTTCCTATGATGCGCTCTTCATGCTCCAACTTCGCCTTACGGTAAGCCTGGCTGTCTATGTTCAAGCCTTCCTCCGCATACGCCTCCTGCACTAACTTAGAGATATCGTCAGGCAATGTGATTGTTTCCGGTAATAACGCTTGCGTGTTCATTAGCATATAAGCACCGTAAATAAACTCTGCGCCCTTTTGAAAACCACTTTCTTCCATACCGATTACAAAGCATATGGCAGTCTTTAGGTTGTCTGGACGCATCCGCTCATGACGGTGAAGCCTCCCTATCCGTTGAATCAGCAAATCCATCGGACAAATATCTGTAATAAGCAGGTCAAAGTCCACATCCAATGACTGTTCCATTACCTGCGTTCCAACCACTATCAGCTTGTATGGGCGCTTCTCTCCGGTCTTACCTAACAATTCTCTCAATTCACGTTCTCTTTCTACTCTTTCCGATGCGATCATACGAGCATGTAAAAGCTTCACCATATCCTCGCCGAAATGCTTGCTAAGCTGCCGTGCCAGCTCCTGGGCACGTCTGACGGTGTTAACTATTATACCTGCGCATCCACCAGCTTGAAGCAGCCTATCCAGTCTGTCCGTAAGCTCATCGTCCTTTAGCCTTGCAATCTTAACGGTCAAATGCCGGTCTGACCGGGGCACCGCAATGCTTTTTACCTCGTCCCCATCACTGTATGTAATAAGCGGATAGGCACGATTGCCCGTCCATGCCGGCGGCGGTAAATCACGAGAGCTTCTTATATTCATATAGGCTTCCACCAGCTTATGGCGTGTTCGGGACGGCAGCGTGGCAGAAAGTATGATAACCGGCACTTTATACGCTCCAAGCCAATTAAGCGTCCTATATAAATAGCTGTTCATATAAGCGTCATAGGCGTGGCATTCATCGATAATCACCACTTTATTGGCAAGACCCAGATGGCGCAGCGCCAAATGCCTTTGCTGAAGTCCTCCCATAAGGATTTGATCCACTGTACCTACCACAAAATCAGCCAAAATGCCTTTTTTACGTCCCTTAAACCAATCATGGACAATAACATCTTCCTTTCCTTCATCCACGTTTGATGAGGCTTGAGCAAGGCCCTGGTAATCTTCATTCAAGCGTGATTTTCCATGGGCAAGCGTGATTGAGTGGGGGAAAGCATTATCTAGGCTTGATATCCAATGTAGTATTCTGAGAAAAATACCGTCTGAAGTGGCCTGCGTCGGCAAGGCAAAAAACACGCCGCCCTGCCCCGTTTTTGCCGCCAAGATCTCAGCGGCCGCCAGCGCTGCTTCCGTTTTTCCCTCACCCATGGGGGCTTCTATTACTACGATGCCAGGCGATGCCACATTGAACATCGCATCGGCAGCTGCCGTCTGTACTGGACGCGGTGTAATGTCAAACCGCTCCATGTATAAATCGGAAAGCGCCAAAGTATCCTCACCAGGCGTCTCCCAACAGGCCGTAAATTCCATCTCCTCCCATGCGGACTCTGCCCGTTGATCCATATGCGGAATTTTCGTTTGGATGCTGTCTATGTATAAAAAATATTTTTCATCGCTTACGATCCAGTCAGTCATAATCACAAAGCTGCTTAAGATCATCTGCGCAGGAGCCGGAAGGCTTACCGCTTTTAGCTCGTCAAGGTCTGCTCCCGAAAGCTCTGCGGCATACTCGAGCAATTCTTGCTGTACCTCATACCATGAAGGGGCGTCCGAGCCAATATGGGACTCATATCCGACAGCATTTGCAATCTCCGAAGAAGTTATCGGTGATCCATGATGGCCGCCGATAATAACGGCAAGCTCTCTTGGCAGTCCTGCCCGTACCGCTATCAGATATGACGCCCGTGCATGAGGAATGGCCTCGGGTTTCAGCAAATTTTTACAGGAAAGCCCTGCCGAACGGATACGCTCCTTTACCTGTCTAAACAGCTCTGTTTCATATGGTTTTGCCAGCTGAAAGGCAGGCGTAGCCTTACCCAAATCATGAACGGCGGCCAGGAACATAAAAAGCTGAAGTGCATTTGGCACGGCACGGTTGATAATGTTTTTCGTACTCGTGGGCACCCAGTCGTACCAAAGATTCTTCGCAGTATGGGCGGCATCCGACATGTGTATATAAAGTGGCAGCCATTGACCGCTTCCATCTCGGCATAATTTCGCCCACAAAGACTTAGTTCTTTCCGATAATCCCAAAAAATCCCTCCTTTGAATAGAACATCATTCTTTACCTGTTATATTATTCTTGTTAACGATTTCATTTTATCATCAATTCGATTATTTGTCTACGTATTTTGACATTTTTTCCCAGAAAGTACCCTAATAAAAATTGAAAAAAGGCCCCTGCAGGATTACCCCCTGCAAAGGCCTGATCATATAAACATTTACTCTACATAATCCAGCGGATCTACCGGTACACCGTCCTTGTTCATCTGGAAATACAGATTGCAGCCTTCTACCGAGTAGTAGATGGTCGGCTCATCCAAACGAGCAACCAGGTCACCTGCGTGCACCATATCGCCGGTTGCTACTTGAATGTCCTTCAGCTGTCCGTAAGTCAGTTCATAGCCGCTTCCCAGCTTTAGCACCATATAGTTGCCGATCTCTTCATTGTTTCCAATCTCACCGACGATTGCATCTGCTGCTGCTTTTACTTCCATATCCGGCGCTCCCTGTATCAAAATGGAAGGGCTCACCTTATAGGCCTGTAAAGTAGCATAGAAAACGGTGGTATCCATGCTGAAATCACGGATTATCTCACCTTGAATCGGCCACTGCAATGCATTCTCCTCTGAGAAAGAAAGATCGTCCACAGGATCTATCGGTACATCTACCGGCTCTGTTTCGGCCGGGGTTTCCGGTTCCGTCACAGGCTCTGTCGCTGCTTCCGTTGTCTCCGGGACGGTTGTTTCCGGTATGGCTGCTACTGCCCTGGTCTCCTCTTCGGTAGAAGGAATAGTCGCGCCGACAGACGGCAGGCCATTCGTTCCTTCGATTACAACCTGAGAGGCAGATTCGTCCAGCGACAGGTACTGGCTTTCACCGTCACCTGACTTATTATCATTCAGAATCATGGCTCCTGTTGCTGCTACGGCTACCACCAATGCACCTACTGCCAAAGAATAAAACAAACGTCCACTGAAAAACTTTTTTAACTTGTTCACTTTGTCACCCCTATCTTTTTGAGTCTGTTGATAGGGATATTGTTAACAGGATTGGAAACGATTATACGTAATATTTTCCGGAAATCACTTTTTACTTCTTCATTACATTACAACTTTATCCAGATGCCAAATATGATCCACGTATTCCTGAATCGTGCGGTCCGAAGAGAACTTGCCGGAATTCGCCACATTCAGAATCGCAGCACGGCTCCACCATTCCTGGTCCCGGTAAGCCGCCTCCACCCGCTTCTGGGCTTCTTCATAAGAGCGGAAATCCTTCAGGATAAAATAGGTGTCGGCCTTAGCGCTGTCCTTCGTATTCAGCAGCGAATTGTACAGCGGACGGAACAGTTCCGGATCCTCCGGACTGTAAAAACCGTTAATCAGCTGCATCAGGATCTTACGAATTCCCTGATCCTGACTGAAAATCATCATCGGATCATAGTTTCCCTCTCGCTCATAGTGGATAACCTCATCGGCAGAAATACCGAAGATAAAGGCATTACTGCCGCCAACCTCTTCTACAATTTCCACATTGGCGCCGTCCATGGTACCCAGCGTCAAGGCACCATTCAGCATAAACTTCATATTACCGGTACCGCTGGCTTCCTTACTGGCTGTCGAGATCTGCTCGCTGACATCGCTGGCCGCAAAAATAATCTCTGCATTGGACACCCGGTAATCTTCAATAAAGATCACTTTGATTTTTCCATTAATGGATGCATCGTTGTTAATCATATTCGCCACCGAATTAATCAGCTTAATGGTCAGCTTGGCGATCTTGTAGCCGGCGGCCGCCTTGGCACCGAAGATAAAGGTGCGGGGTACCATATCCATTCTCGGATTTTCTTTCAGCTGATTGTACAGATGCATCACGTGCAGAATATTCATCAGCTGCCGCTTATACTCGTGCAGACGCTTGACCTGTACATCGAAAATCGAGTTCGGATCCACATCAATGCCGTTATGCTCTTTGATATATCTTGCGAGGCGAAGCTTATTCTGAAACTTAATCTCCCGGAATTCACGCCGGCATTCCGGACTGTCCGCAAAAGGCTCCAGCTGCTTAATAGCGGCCAGATTCGTAATCCACTCATCGCCGATCTTGCCGGTTACCCAGTCCGCCTGCAGCGGATTGCCGTGCAGCAGGAAACGCCGCTGGGTAATGCCATTGGTTTTATTGTTAAACTTCTCCGGCATCAGCTCATAGAAGTCTCTGAGCTCCTGCTTCTCCAGAATCTCCGTATGCAGGCGGGCCACGCCGTTTACGGAGAAGCCGCCCACGATCGCCATGTTCGCCATCCTGACACAGCCATCATACAGAATCGCCATCTTCCGTACCTTATCCGGCTGATTCGGGTACTTTCTGTGAATCTCATCTACGAAGCGGCGGTTAATTTCATCCACGATCTGATAAATACGGGGCAGCAGACGGGAAAACAGGTCAATCGGCCATCTCTCCAGCGCTTCAGCCATAATCGTGTGGTTCGTATAGGCGCAGGTCTTCGTGGTAACTTCCCATGCCTCATCCCACTCCAGTTTCTCATCGTCGATCAGGATCCGCATCAGCTCTGCCACCGTCACAGCCGGATGCGTATCATTCATCTGGAAGCATACCTTTTCATGGAGCTTACGCACATCCGGGTGAGACTCCTTATAGCGCTCCACCGCACGCTGAACCGTCGCCGATACGAAGAAATACTGCTGCTTCAGGCGAAGCTCCTTACCGGCATAATGGTTATCATTCGGATACAGCACCTTACAAATGGTCTCCGCCAGATTCTCCTGTGCCGACGCTTTCTCATAATCACCGGCATCAAAGGACTTCAGCTCCAGATCCACCATCGGCTCCGCACTCCAGATCCGGAGAGTATTCACTACCCCATTGCCATACCCAATCACCGGCAAATCATAAGGCACTGCCACCACCGACTGACACCCCTCCTGAACAAAATGAGGCCGTCCATCCGCATCCGTCTCACAGCGGGTATACCCGCCAAACCGCACTTCTTTACTATGGGAATCACGCCGGATCTCAAAAGGATTCGCGATCTTCAGCCAGTTATCCGGTACTTCTTTCTGAAATCCATTCTCAATCTTCTGTTGGAACATTCCATACTTATACCGGATACCGCATCCATACGCATGATAGCCCAAAGTCGCCAACGAATCCAGGAAGCAGGCCGCCAGCCGTCCCAGGCCGCCATTGCCCAGCGCCCAATCCCGCTCCTGATCTTCGATCAGGTTCAGATCCACGCCAAGCTCCTCCAGTACTTCCTGAATCTCCTTCTGCGCCTGAATATTCAAAATGTTATTGCCCAGCGCCCGCCCCATCAAGAACTCCATCGACAGATAATACACCATCTTACAATCCTGTTCCTGACTCTTCTTACGGGTATCCAGCCAGGCATCAATCACCTGCTCCTTAATCGCAAACCCTACCGCTTTATAAATCTGCTCCGGACTCGCGTCCTCAATCATCACCTTCGAATCCAGCTTCACCAGCTCAATCACTCTCCGGCGAAACACTTCCTTATCAAATCCATACCGATTCATAAAACCCTCCTAAAAATCCCCTGTAAGCAGTTAAAATCAAATCCTCTTTTTTTACTAATTATGAGCCGGACAGCACACTAAAGCTTTTCAACTCCCAGCACCACATTCTCTCCATTTACATTCCACTCTTTACTATATCCAATTTTCTCATTCCATACAATCGATTCTGCCAAAACTTCCCGTGAAATTTCCTGACCATGCTCCTGCAGAAGGGCCGCAATCTTCTCATTTTCCATAACAGAAATGCAAATATGATCCGTCACTTCGAAGCCGGCTTCCTTACGCATGGTCTGTACTTTACTGATCACTTCACGAATCATGCCCTCCTGCAGCAGTTCCGGCGTGAGGTTCGTATCCATTACCACGGTTACATCACCGGATACCTCAGACACATAGCCTTCGGTCTGTGCGGAATCAATCAAAAGATCTTCCTCGGTCAGCACCGCTTCTGTGCCGTCTCCCAGGCTCAGCTTCAGCTCACCGCTTCCCTTCAGCTGATCCATGGCGGAATTTCCATCGATCTCCGCCAGCAGAGTCCGGATCTCATTCAGCTGTCTGCCATATTTCGGTCCCAGCGTCCGCATCTGAGGCTTGAAGCTGTAAGAAGTAAAATCACGTACATCATCGGTATATTTCACAGCCTTTACATTCAGCTCTTCCTTAATAATTTCCGAATAGAACGCATCCAGCACAAAAGGAGCCTTAACGAACATCTGCCCAATGGGCTGACGGTTCTTAATATTGGCGGCATTCCGGCAGGCCCGGCCCATCACCACGACCTTCAGCACCGCATCCATATTCTGCTCCAGCTCCGGGTCGATCCAGGCTTCCTTTGCCTCCGGGTAATCACACAAATGAATGCTTTCCGGCGCCGCAAAATCCAGTCCTCTTACCAGATTCTGGTAAATGTCCTCCGTGATAAAGGGCACCAGCGGCGCGGCCAGCTTACTGACCGCTGTCAATGCCGTGTAAAGGGTCATATAGGCATTAATCTTATCCTGCTCCATCCCCTTTGCCCAGAAACGCTCGCGGCTTCGGCGTACATACCAGTTACTCATGTCCTCCACGAAGCTTTGCAACGCACGGGCCGACTCCGGAATCTGATAATTCTCCAGGCACCGGTCCACCGTCTGAATCAGCGTATTCAGCTTTGACAGGAGCCATTTATCCATAATCGGTAGTTTATCATATTCCAACGTGTATTTGGTTGCATCAAAATTATCAATATTCGCATAAAGCACAAAGAATGCATAGGTATTCCACAGCGTCCCCATGAACTTGCGCTGTCCCTCTACCACCGCTCTTCCATGAAAGCGGTTCGGCAGCCAGGGAGCACTGTTCACATAGAAATACCAGCGGATCGCGTCGGCACCGTATTTATCCAGCGCATCAAAGGGATCTACCGCATTTCCTTTGGACTTACTCATCTTCTGCCCATTCTCATCCTGTACATGTCCCAGGACGATGACATTCTCATAAGGTGCCTGGTTAAATACCAGCGTCGAAATTGCCAGCAGCGAATAGAACCAGCCTCTGGTCTGATCCACGGCCTCACTGATAAAAGCGGCCGGGAAATTCTTATGGAAGGTCTCTTGATTTTCAAAAGGATAGTGGTACTGGGCAAAAGGCATGGCTCCGGAATCGAACCAGCAGTCAATTACCTCCGGCACCCGGTGCATTTCCCCACCGCATTCCGGGCAGGTTATGGTAACCTCATCGATGAAGGGCCGGTGCAGCTCGATGTTATCCGGACAATTCCCGGACATGCTCTTCAGCTCTTCGATGCTGCCAATAGAATGTCTGTGTCCACACGCGCATTCCCAGATATTCAAAGGAGTTCCCCAATAACGGTTCCGGCTGATGCCCCAGTCCTGAACGTTTTCCAGCCAGTCTCCGAAGCGTCCCTTACCAATACTCTCAGGGATCCAGTTAATCGTATTATTGTTGCGGATCAGATCCTCCTTCACTGCCGTCATTTTAATGAACCAGGAATCTCTGGCGTAATACAGCAGAGGCGTATCACACCGCCAGCAATGGGGATAGCTATGTTCAAACTCCAGTATTTTAAACAGCAGGCCGCTCTCCTCCAGGGCTTTGATAATTTCTTTATCCGCCGTCTTGCAGAACATGCCGGCCCAGGGGGTCTCCGCCGTCATTTCACCCTTCGTATCGACCATCTGTACCAGCGGCAGGCCATAGCGTCTTCCTACCTGTGCGTCGTCCTCACCGAATGCAGGCGCAATGTGTACGATACCGGTACCGTCCGTCAGCGTTACATAGGTATCACAAGTCACAAAGAAGGCTTTTTCCTTTACGTTAGCAAAAGGGAATAAGGGTTCATACTCCTTATATTCCAGATCCTTGCCCGTACAACGCTCCAGAATCGTATAGTCCCCTTCCAGCACGGAGTCGCAGAGCTCCTCTGCCAAAATATACTTGCTTCCATCCTGCTCGGCCTTTACATAGGTTTCTTTCGCGTTTACACAAAGGCCCACGTTACTGGGCAGGGTCCAGGGGGTAGTGGTCCATGCCAGGAAATACGTGTTTTCCTCCCCTTTTACCCGGAAACGGGCAATCAGAGATTTTTCCTGCACGTCCTTATATCCCTGCGCCACCTCGTGGCTGGACAGGGGCGTTCCACAGCGGGGGCAGTAGGGCACGATCTTAAAACCCTTATATAGCAGGTCTTTATTCCAGATCTCCTTCAGCGCCCACCATTCGGATTCAATAAAATCATTATGATAGGTAACATAAGGATTCTCCATATCCGCCCAGAATCCTACGGTAGCGGAGAAATCCTCCCACATTTCCTTATACTGCCAGACGCTCTCCTTACACTTTTGGATAAAGGGCTCCAGACCATATTCCTCAATCTGCTCCTTACCGTCCAGCCCCAGAGACCTCTCCACTTCCAGCTCCACCGGCAGACCATGGGTATCCCAGCCGGCCTTACGAGGTACGTAATAGCCCTTCATAGTGCGGTAACGGGGAATCATATCCTTAATGACACGAGTCAGCACATGGCCGATATGGGGCTTGCCATTCGCCGTCGGCGGTCCATCGTAAAACATATACTCCGGACAGCCTTCACGGTTATCCATACTCTTTTGGAAAATCTGGTTCTCTTCCCAGAACTTCTCCACCTGCTTTTCCCGTTCTACAAAATTCATATCTGTAGAAACCTTGTTATACATGCTGCTTTCCTCCTTTATGCGGTAAGAATTTCTTAATGACATAAAAAGACCCCGCCCAAACAGGACGAAGGTCATTCGTTATACCACCTATTTGCTTCATACGCCCTTACGGGGATATGTGCTCTCGGTAACGGGAGATCCCGTCTGAGCCTAACAGAGAAACCTGCTTCGGTCAGAAGCTCCGGAGTGATTTTCGGCTATCCCGTACTTGCGCCAGGCTCTCATCAACCCCGGCTCGCTGTGGCTTTCCTAAGCAGCGTACTCTCTCCATCTGCGCATTTTATTGATTTCGTGGCTATAATTATATAAGAAAAGGCAAACGATGTCAACCCCTAAGCGCGCTGCTCTTCCACTTTCCCCGCCGGTAGAAGAAGGTAGTGATCAACGCTCCCATCAGCCAGGCTCCCAAAAGAGAAACAAATACACACTCATTGCGTCCATGCGGTAATTCCGCGGTAGTGGTCAGCCAGGATATTCCATAGGCCAGTGGCAGACGAATCACGACCGAAACCATAATGGAAATCCACATTGGTGTCATGGCATCGCCGGCTCCGCGCATTACACCGGATAAGCTCTGGGTCACCGCCATGGCGACATATCCCACAGCCAAAATTCCCATGCAGTAGCGGGCGAAGTCCACCAGTTCCCGCGTATCGGTAAAAATGCCCATCAGTCCCTTTCCAAATAACAAAATCAGTCCGGTAATCACGGCAGAGACCCCCATCGCGATCAAGGTCCCCTGTTTGGCCCCTTTCTGCACCCGGTCATATTGCTTCGCCCCCACGTTCTGGCCCGCAAAAGTGGTCATCGCCATGCCAAAGGAGAAATTTGGCATCATTGCAAATCCATCCACCCGCATGACAATGACATTTGCCGCGATAAACATTTCCCCAAATTGGTTAGAGAGTGACTGAATCGTAATCATTGCCAGAGACATGATCATCTGCGTCAGTCCGGAAGGCAGGCCCAGCCGTACAATCTGGCCTACGTATTTGGCTTGAGGACGCATGTATTTCACTTTCAAATCCAATACGTCCTTCATCCTCGCAAGCTTTAAAAAGCACAGAACGGCGGATACCGCCTGGGCAATTACTGTAGCCAGAGCCACACCGGCCACTTCCATATCAAAATAGGCCACAAACAAAATATCCAGTCCAATGTTCAGCACCGTTGCAATCAACAAATACAGCAACGCCGATACCGAGTCTCCCAGTCCCCGAAGGATTCCTCCCAGAATGTTATAGAAAGCCATTCCTGCCACGCCAATAAACAGGATTACGAGATACGAGGTACACCAATCAATAATCGTATCCGGCGTATTAAGCAGGCGCAGCAAGGGCCTGGATACCAGCGGCGCGATAATCATCAGGGCCGCCGACGAAATAATCGTCAGTGTAAGGCAGGTGCCAATTGTCTTCGATAATGCTTCCCGGTTCTTCGCACCGAAATACTGGGATACCATAATACCGGCCCCCACGGAAATGCCGATAAACAATACCAGCAAAAGGTTAAAGACAGGAAATGCGCTGCCTACGGCAGCCAGCGCATTGTCTCCCACATATTTTCCCACTACAATACTATCTACGGTATTATAAAGCTGCTGCGCAATATTCCCCAGCAGCATAGGAATCATAAAAGCTACTATTTTCTTCCACGGCTCCCCTGTGGTCATATCCGTAGGCGCAAATAAGCTCTTTAATTTTCTACGCATCCTGGCCCTCCCACTATAACTTGACTCTTGTATATCCTAGCAGGTTTCGATAAAAATTACCACACTTTTTCAGCAATTCCTGGTGCGCCGGGTTGTACATTTTGGTTTTCGTGTTATAATAAGTCTGATACACCGGTGCAGGAACACCAGTATAGAATTGGAGGTGCCACATGAATAACCGAAACCTGACTCTGATGACGGATTTGTACCAGTTAACCATGATGCAGGGTTATTATAAGGAAGAAACCAGCGAGGTGGTTGTCTTCGATATGTTTTACCGCAGCAATCCCTGCGGCAGCGGTTATGCAATTGCTGCCGGACTGGAGCAGCTGATTGAATACATTCAGCAGCTGCAGTTTACCTATGACGATATCACTTACCTGCGAAATCTTGGGATTTTCAGCGAGGATTTTCTGGAATATCTGCGCGGCTTTCATTTTTCCGGTGATCTGTACGCGATTCCGGAGGGCACCGTGGTATTTCCGAATGAACCTCTGCTAAAGGTCGTGGCCCCGATTATGGAAGCGCAGCTGATCGAGACAGCATTGCTGAACATCATTAATCATCAGAGTCTGATTGCTACGAAGGCATCCCGGGTAGTCTGGGCGGCGGACGGCGACGGCATTATGGAATTTGGGCTGCGCCGGGCTCAGGGACCGGACGGAGGAATCTATGGCGCCCGTGCCGCTATGATTGGCGGCTGTGTTGGGACAAGCAATGTGTTGGCCGGCCAGTTATTCCAGGTGCCGGTCAAGGGCACCCACGCGCATAGCTGGATTATGAGTTTTTCAGATGAGCTGAGCGCCTTCCGGGCCTATGCGGATCTATATCCCAATGCCTGCATTCTGCTGGTGGATACTTACAATACACTTCACAGCGGCATTCCCCATGCCATTCAGGTCTTCCAGGAGATGCGGGACAAAGGAGTTATACCCGCCTACTATGGCATCCGCCTGGACAGCGGCGACCTGGCTTATCTCTCCAAGGAAGCGCGGAAGATGCTGGATGCCGGGGGCTTTGAAGATGCGGTTATCTCCGCTTCCTGTGACCTGGATGAATATCTGATCGAAAGCTTAAAGGATCAGGGGGCGACAATTACTTCTTGGGGAGTCGGCACGAATTTGATCACCTCGAAGGACTGCCCCGCCTTTGGCGGCGTCTATAAGCTGGCCGCCATCAGGGATAAGGACTCCGGAGAATATACTCCTAAGATAAAACGTTCCGAGAACTCTGAGAAGGTTACAAACCCCGGTAATAAAGTGATCCACCGCATTTATCGCAAGGATACCGGTAAGATTATCGGTGATCTGATTGCTTTGGAGGATGAGGTCTTCTCTGAATCCGAAGATCTGATGATCTTCGATCCGATTCATACCTGGAAGAAAACCCAGTTAAAGGCCGGGACCTATACCCTGCGGGAAATGCTGACACCGATCTTCCGGAAAGGTGTGTGCGTATATACCTCTCCCACTGTGCTCGAGATCCAGGCCTATTGCAGGAATGAGCTTTCCACGCTGTGGGATGAGACACGGCGTTTTATCAATCCTCATAAGGTTTATGTGGATTTATCCATAAAGCTTCACACTATGAAGAACGAGCTGCTCGGCAGCATTTGAGAAGGGAAGAAACCTACTTATGATACGCTTTTTGCTAGTTGGAACCACCGTAATTCTGTTTCTGATACTGAGCATTCCACTGTTGCTGCTTGAATGGATCGTCGGGAAATGCAGTCAAAGCGCTAAAGATACCAGCTGCTTGAAGATTATTCAAAGCGTCTTTCATTTTATCCTGCTGCTGGCCGGAGTTAAACTGACGGTCACCGGACGGGAGAATATTCCGAAGGACCGTGCAGTCCTATATGTGAGCAATCACCGGAGCTATTTTGACATTGTCATCGGCTATACGCTGGTAAAAGGACGGACTGGTTTTGTGGCAAAGAAGGAAATGGAGAAGATCCCGTTACTCAGTCACTGGATGAGAAACCTGAATTGTCTGTTTCT
>Ga0154000_1000139_pt1 | contig 21232 bp, 27 predicted proteins | sample TSNC084MetaG_FD_104674 | JGI IMG/M metagenome (GOLD analysis project Ga0154000, IMG submission 104674) | Attine ant fungus gardens microbial communities from North Carolina, USA - TSNC084 MetaG | ecosystem: Host-associated > Fungi > Mycelium > Unclassified | place: USA: North Carolina, Lumber... | reverse complement strand
CTTTGAGCCGCGCATCGCTGATACCCGGCTGAGCCGAGTTCGTCTCTGTCTCACGTTCAATCACGTCAGTCATAGTGGCGTATCTCCTTTCAGAGTTACACCGTTGTTCTTACAGCCCCTGCAATGGCGCCGCTCCCGCTCGCCGGTCAGTTCACACAATCGTTGACGGCGTGGGTGGACCTGATCGAACCCCGCTGATTTTGCTGCTGTCAGTCTGTGTGGGTTCGATGGGAATCTCGGGCGGGAACTGCCGGTGATGTTCACCATCATTGCGATGGCTGCTGTGGCCACGGTCGTGTACGCGATCGTGGCCACAGCAGTGCATTGGATCGAAAGCTCTGAGTGGACCACCGCCCAGCGAGCCGGCAGTTGGGTGATCCTGGTCCTCGTCCTGGTCGGCATTGCAGCAGTGATCATCAACGCGGACAAGGATGCGGTCGTCGGGTTCTGCCTCGGAGCCCTGATCGCGCCGGTCTTGAACCCTTTCGTGGATCGTCGCGTCGTGGGCCGACGCCCGCGAGAACTAGAGCATGGTGAGCAGGTTCGTCGTCACGAACGTGATAGCCGCGGACACAGCGTCGGTTTTCGATTTGGAACTGGACACCGAGATCCATGCCGGGTCGATGAAGAAGAGCGGTGAGTCCGCAGTCACGAGTACCGGATCATCCGCGCTGAAGTTGAACGACGAAGTACCGACTACATGGGCTGGCTTGAATGCCTTGTCTGGCCGGGGCAGACGAACCGGCTGGATCGTCTCCGAGCTACCGCTGCCATTGCGCGGCAAGAGCCGCTGCACTTAGTCGCGGGGGATCTCACCGACACTTCTCTGCGGTGGGTGATTGCTGCTGCAGGTGTAACCGTTGTGCTCGTGATGGTCTTGTTTGGCTGGCGGATGAGGGTTCGAGGTCGAGTCACATCGGTTTCCGACAGCGATCAGCCGAGGTAGCTGTCTACACCGTGCCATGTCATTCGGACTGGATCCGTCCCAGTCGAGTCGGCACCGATGCGGGTTCGGCTCCGGATTCGAGAAGTCGACACTTCCTCAGGTCACAACGATCTTTCGTTGACGAACGATAACCTTCCTCGATGGGCGAGCGCGGAATGTGTGGCGGTAGGACGCGTCGGACCGACGCAGTGGTCATCTCTTCGTGTGCCATCGTCATTGGGCTTGTCGTGTGTGCGGTTGCGCTGGTTGCCCCGTGGTTAGGTGTAGTGGGCAATTCCGGGGGAGGTTTGTGCGCTGATCGTTCACCGTGGGGGACTCCGGGGAATCCGCCGTATCCGGGGCCTGCTGGTGTGCGGGCTGTTCGGTGGTGGTGGCCGATCGGGGTGGCCTGTGAGGGTGCTGATCCAGGGACGGGTGTGAATGTCCGTGTTCTGCCTGAAGGTTGGGGTTCGACTGTTGTTGCGTGTTTTTCGCTCGCACTCACTTTCTTGGGTGCGTTCGTGCTCGCGGTGCAATTGACTCGCCCTAGCGCCGGTTCATGATTCAGTCACAGGTTTCGGGTGAGTCTCTGCGCTGGTGGGGTTTGCGGAAGGTGTGAAGGGCGGAACCTTGGTCACTGATCCCGGCGCCGCACCATCTCGTCAAGCCAGTTGTCGTAGAGATGTTGTGGACCGGGTGCGAGTGTGTCCAGTGTCCAGTTGGTCGGCATAGTGTTGGGTATGCGGCGATTTCGTGCAGGGCTTATCGCGGTGGTTGTGGTTGCGGTTTTTGCGGTCGGAGCAGTGATGGTTTTCCGTGTCCTCGATGAGCGGCGCGCTCCCGTGGCGTTGCAGTCGGGGGTGGTGGTCGATCGTGCCACTTGTGTGGCACCGGAGGTCCTCGCGGCGGCGATCCCTGCACGGGTCCAGTCAGGGGAACCGTTGTCGGATCCGCTACCTCCTGCGGGCACGTTTCCTGACAATTTCGAGCCGACATCGGTGGTGGTGTGCCAATTCCTCGAATACACAGACGATTTCAGTGAGGCAGTCCTTTCGCAGACAGTCAGGGCGGGGGACATGACGCACGTGGTGGCCCAGTTGAATCGAGAGTCGCTCGAGTCGCCGTGGTTCGGGGAGTGCCCCACAGCCTCGAGCATTCCCACGCCGGTGGTGTGGTTGGTTGACGCCGCGGGACACGCTGTCAGGGTTGCTTTTCCGGTCGATGGAACATGTCGGCTCCCACTCCCGGAGGCGTACGAGGCGGTAATAAATCTCGCGGTGCAAGACGAACAGATCTACCGTCTTCCGTGCACGTTGTGACGTGCGAATCTCTATCTATGCCACGAGGATCTGCAGGTGCCAACTTGAAATGGTCCGATGATCTGAACCTGCAGCGTTTGATGCTCGACTGCGTGTCGGTTCTGCGGCTTGCTCGGGTTCGAGGTCGTATCTATGTTTCCTTCGTAGGCGTAGAGGCCCCAGGGGCGCCCCAAGTGCAAAGATCCAACCAATAGCGCACGGTTTTGATGCCTACCGTCCTCCGGTTTACACCGGCGGCAGTGTGCGGCACCCATCCTTTCGAGGGCTGCGCACGGACAAAACTTTCAACGAAGCCAAGGTGCCATTATTCGAAACGGATACAACATAGCGCCAAAATTGTGGCTGCCATTTGCCCAGCAAACTCGCGCATTTGAGAACGACGTCGACCGTCCAGGAACGGCGGATCCAGTGACGCAGAAGTAGGTGAATCGATGTTGCAGCGGATGCAACATCCACCCTGGAGCAATTGTCTCGGCGACGTCCGTGACTGCATGTTCGACCCGAATTCGCTTTTTAGGCAGCAGGTTCGGGTTCTGGTTCGAGATCCGTTGTGGAAGCGAGCGGAGGTTCCGCATTCGCAGATGCTGCTCACGGCTGGTTGTCAGGAGCGAGCCTCCGGATCGTTGTCCTCGAATCCGATGTACAGGATGTCGTGGAGATCATCGGGTTTTCGGGTGTTGTGGCGGAAGCGGACTCGGTCCCCGCGTCTGGGTTTCGTGGACACACTCGTGCGACGTCGAATGTGGCCACCTTCAGGGTGTTCCGCCGTAATCGTGATGTCGTAGCTGGTTTCACTGTCGGAGGCCTTGTGTGGGTCGAGGACTACCGAGGTGATAGTGCCGACCGACTCCTCGCCGTCGGCGTACATCGCCGTCTCGAGTCTGGCCAGCGTCAGGAAGTAAGGGAAGATCGACGCCAGTAGTACTCCGATGTCCAGGAACCAGATCCACCACGGACACTCCCCGGAGATGGTGATGTGCCAGCTGATGGCCAGCATGACGACGAACGCGCACACGCCGACGACGCCCAGTACGTGAAAGATGCGTTCCAATACGGCCAGGCGGCGGATGCGTGTCCGCGTCTCGGGAGTGCGCGCGTGGGCCGACCATTGCTCGAATTTGGTGTTCATGGGGCGAACCTCGCGGCCGCGTCCTGGTGCAGGAACGGCGAGAGGAGTCCGATCACGATCGGCTCGCCCATCGATTCCGGTTGAGTCATGACTCAGCTCTCATCGACGTCGAGTCGATCCCGACGACATTCGCATCTTTGGCGACTGAAGTTCGGTCTTGACTACGTTGGCGCATGATTGAGTGTCCATCGTCGGCCGGAATACAGCACCTTTCGAATAGTGCACATCCGCCTGTCGACCTGCCTGGACGCCACTGACCACCGAACATGACGAGCAATTAGCGCCGAAACAGACGCCTCAATGTTGCATCTGATGCAACCTTCACTCAGCTGATTGACGGCCTCGTCCCCTTCGCGCTCTCGACGGGCCTTACCCGGGTTGATGTCAAACCGAACACCCGCCTCGCCGGGCTAGGCTGCGGGCATGTCGAGAGCAGTGTGGTGGGTCTGCGTGGGGGCTGCGTTGGTCTTCACCGTGTGGGTCGGTGCCTCATGGACGATGGCTGAAGTGTCGTTGGCGTGCTCGAAGACCGGCGAGAGCGGATCCTCCTTCTGGTGCGATGACCGCATCGTCCACGTACTAGGTGCCTGGCCGCTGATCGGCCTGGGGCTACTGCTCGCAACACCACCTGTGGTGGCCGCATTGGCAATGCGAAAGTGGGCCTCCTGGTTGGCTGTCGCCGCACTCGTTGGTTTGTCCATCGCAGGGCTGGCGAACTGGAGCTCTTTTTGGGGATCTCTTCTCTTCGCTGTCCCCTTGGCAGCCCTGGGGGCGGGCGCCGCACACCATGTCCGCACCCTCCAGATTCCGCGCAGCCGGGGACCGGGCAGCAGCGCGTCTGCGGAAACAAGCCGAGTGGGCTGCCGTCGCGGCGCAGCGCCGAGCAGCCCATGACCTGGCCTACCAACAGTGGAGCACCGGAGCGCTGGCCCCGTACCGGATCACCCGCGCACTCGACGCCGCAGAGCTGTACGGCCCCGAGGTCGACATCGCATGCGGGGCGCAGGAGCCGGCAGTCGACGAATGGGAGGCGGGCACCCGCTACCCCTCGTTCGAGCAACTCCTCGCCCTGGCCGCGCTGACCCACCAATCCCCGGACTCGTTCACCGCCCGCGACGGCGACGAGGACCTCGACCTCCGAGACACCACGATGTGGTGCCACATCAGCAAAGCCGAGCAGCCGCGTTGGCGACCCCCGATCACCGAATTCACCACCGCGGCCGTCGAAGAATGTCCCGGCACCAACGAATACCGCGCCACCCACCTGTTCTGACATGCCCACACGAAACGGAGAAGAACCATGAAGCACCTGGCACTCGACGAAATCCAGATCACCCCTCAGGCCGAACCGGCACCAGCGAGCAGCGAGGTTTATGCATTCATTGCCCGCGAAGGACGCAAACTTCAGGTCAACCTTCTGGTCGGTGCGGAAGATTCTCGCAGCACTCCGACGGTTCGGCGGGCACGATGAGTTCCCCCACGGGGTTCGACACTGTCGTTCATTACGGGGTAATCGCGTCGACCGTCGCGGCATTCAAGGGGAAAAGGACATGGCCGACGGTATAGCCCCTATGTCCCATATGGGGTCCGTCGATGCAGTACGGGCAAGACGGAACCGCGAGTGACGACGCATGAGCGAGACAAGAAGTGCTACAGGTATAGTGAAAATTCATGGCTCACAGGGGGTTTGATGATGACAAAAGATGAAAATGAATTCGACGCAGCGCTCAACCGGGGACGCGTCTACGACAATGCGGCGCAGTTGCGCGCTATCGCAGAGGGAACGCCGATCACTGATTCTGAAGGTCGGCACTGGATCCGCGGATTCAACGATCCGGCCGAACGGCGGTGGCGTCGCCGACAGGCTCCGAGGCTGATCTGGGTGGAAATCGGGGGCGGTCACGACCGGCGCCCGTCGTCGGAGATCCCTCTCCCCGCCAGGCGTGCAGTGATCGAAGATTTCTGGCCCACAACCCTTGTGGAGGGCTCGGGGATACCCATGTCGATCGGGGCGATTGCCGGAGGCTGTGTCGGTGGCGACCCCGGCCTCGCGCTCTGGACTGCGGTAGAGAACGGAATCAGCGCACTGACCCCCAGGTCGATCGAATCGATCCCCGCAGGATACGTCGGTGGTGACCCCGAACTCGCGTTCTGGGCCGCGTCGGAAAACTGAATCAGCGCAGCGGATGGAGCAACCCCGTGTCAGCTGAGTGCTCACACGCACTGGGGTTCCTCCTCCACGGCACCCGACATCGCGGGCAATGCATAACGCCCAATTCGCGGACTACCTGTCGACGCCGATTCGCCGCGATACCAGCGAATCTCGCGGACCCCTTCACCTCGACGTCGTGGAATGAAACAGGGGGAACTTCGCCGGTGACCAGCTGAGAAGATAGACAGTCATCGGCATCTCGACAGAGGAGAATTTCGTGCAGCACGTTTCGTCTTTTCGTTGTTAAACCACGCGAGTGGGCGGTATCTGGTGTCGTGATTCAGGTCGATAGCACCCGGCGGTGCGGCTCGATGAACGCCGGTCGTGAGGTTGGTTAGGTCTTCATCCGCAGCAGAAAGGTTTGTCGACGCCCAGACCTCTCGGTTGGGGCGCTCCGAAATGTCTGTACGGCGCCAGGTCTTGAATGACGGCAAAGAGAGGGTTCGGGCCAGTGCGCATTGATTTCGGCATGTCCTAGGACGGTCACTGTTTCAGATTGCGGAGGGTGGAGAGGGGCTGTGTCGCTGCGCCGCCTTGCGCTGATTGGCGGCGTTGACCTGGGAGATCGCCACCCGCAACATGATTGGGTTTTCGTCGTCGACTGCCTGAGCAAGGGAGGATTCTGCAGTTTTGAATGTCGCGCTGTTGTAGGTTCAGTTCGAATGCGACACTTTGTTCATATCCATTGCCTGTGCGTGTCCGGCGACGAGAAATTCGAACATGCCCGAGACGATGGTTGTTCCGGACTTGTTCACCAGGGCCCCGCTGCACGTCACCACTGCGGTTTCGCCGTCTGAACGTGGACGTACGGCAACGACTTTCGTGACTGCTTGAACGGCGTCGCCGAAGTAGGTGGGTGCGTGGAATCGTACTTGGTCCAGGCCGTAGAAGCACTGCAGATATCGTGGGTTCAGTTCGACCAGTCCGAGTAGGGTCGAGAGCATCAGTGCGCCGTGCGCTATCCGGCGCCCGAAACGGGTATGTTCGGCGTAGTCGGAATCGAGGTGTACCGGATGTCGGTCCCATGTCAGTTCCGCAAAATCTTGCACGTAGCTTTCGGTGATCGTGCGCCATTGCGTCGTAGATGTAGCTCCGATTCGAATGTCTTCGAATGCGCTGGAAATCAAGGAAGCTCCTTCATCGTCATCAAGGGGAATTCGCGTCTCGCCAGCGGTGCCCTTCCGTAGGCGAAGGAATGCGCACAGTGCGATATACGTGGATGCGCGGGCCGTGTGGTTCGGATACCAGAAGTTCATGATCACGTTTCACCACGGGAGCACGTCCAGGGACATTACGTAGGAAACTGCAGTTGCGCAAGGTAACTCGTGAAGATGGAGAAAGCGCCGCTCTCCACTGTCAGGGCACGTTCTGTGCTAGTTCGGGCGAGCTCCTACGGATACTGCGGACGCAACGAATGAGTCGATGAGTCCGTGACGGTTGAGTTGTGACCAAGCAATGACGAGACGGCTGGCTTCGGCGTCCGATACGGGAACGCACACAAGGGTCGGAGGGACGGGTTCGACAAGTGAGCGAGGTAGCACTGCGATTGTTCGGCCGAGAGCAATCATTTGGATCATCTGCGGTACGTCGACGATCTCGGGTCCGGTTCCGTTGCCCGGAACGCCGGTTCGGTTGTCGAGCAGGCCCTTCCACCGTGGCATCGTCTCGTGCTCGAGGTCGGCTAGTTGCACACTCTCCTGCGATGCCAGGCGATGATCTCGTGGCAGGATCGCCACACGCTCTTCGGAGAACAGTGTCTTGTATTCCAGTCCTGACAGGTCGTCGAACGGCGCGTACAGGAGTGCGACGTCTGCCCTGCCGTCACGCAGGTAGTCGACGACGCCGGTAGCACCCCCGAACAAGATGTCGACTTGACGCGCATCAGGTCGGCGGGCGTACTCGGCGAGGATCCCGGAGAGCAGGTTGGCGTCACCGCCGGGTTTGAGTGCGAGCCGAAGATGGGCCTGGGTGTCGTAGGCCTGACGCGCATGTTGCACCGCCGCGTTGACTGCATTGAGCGCATGCCGACCGTGATGCAACAACGCTTCGCCGGCAGGTGTCAGTGAGACGTGTCGACTTGACCTGACGAGTAATTGAACGCCGAGACGCGATTCGATGCGCCGAATCGTTTTCGACAACGCGGGCTGAGCGATGGACAGGCGCACTGCAGCGCGACCGAAGTGCAGTTCTTCGGCTACTGCGACGAAGTAGGCCAGCTCGCGCGTTTCCAAATCAATCATGCCCACAGGTTATCGTTCGTGATCGGATAGGTCTTGGACTTCGTTGGCGAATGCCGCTTCTATTGAGGCCATGATCAGCCACACAATGATTGTTTCCTTCAATGAACCCATTCCCCACGACGAACTCGATCAGTTCCTGAGCGAGATGGAACAGGTTATGCGCGAATCCGGTCTCGTACAGACCTTCACGTCCAAACATCACATCCGGGTGCCGGGCGATGATCACAGTCCTGTGGGTATTGCGAGCGCAGTCGTCCAGATCGGATATGCCGATCTGGATGCACTCGAGGCCTCGTTTACCGTGTCGGGGGCTGGCGAACTTATCGGACGTTGGCAATCCAGGCGCCCGTACAAAGCGATCTGGGCCAACCATGAGCCGCTCTCGTGACGGATTTCGTGGGAAAGGTCGGGTTGGTTACCGGAGCAGGTAGCGGGATCGGGCGCGCGAGCGCACTCGAGTTCGCTCGGCGTGGAGCGGCAGTGGGTGTGCTCGACATCGACGAGCGGACTGCTGCGGAAACTGTGTCGATGATTGTGGCGGAAGGCGGTATTGCAGAGGCGATTACCGTCGACATCGGGGACGAACAGTCTGTCAAACAGGCTCTCGCGCGTGTGGTGGACACCTATGGCGGGCTCGATTTCGCCTTCAACAACGCCGCAGTGCCGTCCACCAATCGAGAGCTGACCGACCTCACGTTGGGCGAATGGGAGCACGTCCTGCGCGTCAACCTCACTGGCACGTTTTTGTGTATGAAGTACGAGCTGCCAGCTCTGCAACGTCGTGGTGGTGGTGCGATTGTCAATACCGCGTCGAACGGAGGGCTGTACGCGATACCCCGAGCTTCGGCTTACGTCGCAAGCAAGCATGGAATCGTCGGGCTGTCGAAGGTGGCCGCGGTGGATTACGCGTCGGCCAACATTCGAGTCAACAGCCTCTGCCCGGCACTGACCTTGACCACTATGTACGAGTCGGTGGCCGCGGGCACCGACATGACCGCCACACAGGAGGCGCTGACCCCTCTGGGGCGACTTGCCGGTCCCGGTGAGGTGGCAGCTGCGGCGGTCTGGCTGTGCTCGGAGCAGTCCTCGTACGTCACGGGAATCGCGCTCTCAGTGGACGGTGGACGACGAGCCTGAGCGTCACTGGAAACATCGTGCTGTTTTGTGTGGAGGCGCGATTCCGGTGCAGCAGATCTGAGCCCGGGACTCTCCTTCCCCTGTCATCAGGCAACCGGCGTGCTGCCTCGAACAACGAAAGACGGAATCATGATCGCTGAAAACCGGGTTATCGCCGTTGAAGAGCACTTCGCTCCGGAGTCCTTCTTCGAGATCGCCCATGCACTGGAAGTCTCGCCCGACGACCGGGCAGAGATGGATCTGATGCGTACTGTCGAACAGTCCGAACCCATGCGATCTCAGCTCGTGGATCTCGATGCACGCATCGCCGAGATGGATTCCGTAGGGGTGGATCTGGCCGTCCTGAGTCTGAATCCGCCTGGAGTCCAGCCGTATCAGCCTGCTGCCGCGGTAGCGCTCGCTCGAACTTTCAACGACTCGTTGTTCGAGATCGTGCACCGCCGCCCTGACAGGTTCGGGGGTCTGGGCACAGTCGCCCCTCAGGATCCCGATGCTGCTGCAGAGGAAGTCGAACGCATCATGGGATCGTTGGGTTTGAACGGAATCATGATCAATTCTCATACCAACGGTCACTACCTGGACGACCCGCAGTTCGCGCCCCTGCTTGCTGCTGCCGAAGAGCGCAGTGCCCCTCTCTATCTGCACCCCCGCGTGCCCAGTGTATTGGGGCCGTACCTCGAATACGGTATGTCAGGAGCAATTTGGGGATATCAGGCCGAAGCAGGGTTGCACGCGATGCGGCTGATTCTGAGCGGAACCCTGGACCGATACCCTGGGCTGACGATTGTGCTTGGACACCTCGGCGAAGGAATCCCGTTCTGGCTCAAGCGGATAGACAACCGTCACGCGTTCGCGCATCGCGTGGCAGGAGCGGCCACTGCGATGCCGAAACTGGAACTCACGCCCAGCGAGTACTTCCGGCGCAATTTCGTCCTGACGACCAGCGGAATCGACGACACCGACGTGCTGGATCTGGGACTACGCGCGGTCGGCGACGACAACGTCATGTTTGCCATCGATGCCCCGTACGAGAATGCCGCAAGCGCGACAGCTTTCCTGCGCGAAGCGCCGGTGACCGATGCCCAACGTGCCAGCATCAGTCATCTCACGGCCGAGCGAGTCTTCAGGCTCGACTGATCGTCATCGGGATGCCCCGAATGTCATGCTCGGGTGGGCGAAAGAGAGGTTTCATCGCCTTTGATCGACGGGGTGGTATTCAGCTTGCTCAGGAGCATCTGTGTGGTGAACGCGATGTGCTCGCGCAAGAGTTCGATTCCGCGGTCGACGTCGCGCCTGACAGCTGCGTCAACGAGGGTTTCGTGTTCGGCCGCAGGGTCACGATCGTTCTCGTGAAGGAACGGTGCCGCCCAGCGACGGTACAGCTCGGTCTCGGCGCGCAAGTCACGCGCGATCGTTGTCAGTCGAGTGTTGCCACAGCCGCCGATCAAAGCAGCGTGGAACTCCTCATGTGCCAGAAACCAGGCGTCGTCTCGTGCGCCCTCGGCGCACTGACGATCTTGGAGGCGAAGCATGTGATGCGCAGCCACGAGGTTCGATTCCCAATGATCGTCCCCCATGAGCATGGAACGCCGGAAGGTGAGCGATTCGAGTTCGATACGCGCAGTGGTCAAGTCGGTCAATTCTTCCGCAGACAACGATGCAACCGCGTACCCCTGATGCGGCTGGAATGCCACCAGACGTTCGGCAGTCAGACGTGTGAGTGCCTCACGTGCAACGCCGACACTCGTGCCGTATCTCGCGCACAGATCTGGGAATTTCAATCGCTGTCCAGCCGCGTAGCGCGCATTGAAGATATCCCCGCGCAGCGAGGTGTAGACAACCTCCCCGCGCGTACCCGTCCCATTGTCTTTTGCCATGCGTCGGAGCATATAACAATCAACGAACCCTGCGGTCAAGTGCGAAAGTTCTCTTGACATTCGAAAGTTTGATGGGCAGAGTGGCCCACGTCATACAACGCAAGAAGGAGTGACGAACGTGCGCATTGGAAATGTGAAGGGCCGTCCGTGGTTGATCACCGGGCAAGGCGCCGGAATCGACATCGGCAAGTCGAGCGGCGGACGCTTCGGCACTGATCTACCGGGGCTCTACGAAAATTGGCTCGAGTTCACGATCTGGGCGAAAAATGTTGTAGCAGAGTCGACTCCGTTCAACCTCGAGGATCTGGAAGCGCCGTCCCCGGCGCCGCGGCAGATATTCGCGATCGGCCTCAATTATTTCGACCATGCAGCGGAAGCAGGTCTCGAGGTCCCCTCGGAGCCGTCGGTGTTCACCAAATTCGTGTCATCGTTCGCAGGCGCCGACATCGAGGTCGCGTTGCCCGCAGGCACCGTCGATTGGGAGGTGGAGTTGGCTGTGATCATCGGCCGACACACCCGGAACGTATCCGCCGCTGACGCATGGAGCTATATTGCCGGCCTCACTGTCGGGCAGGACCTGTCCGAGCGTGGTCTTCAGCTGACCGGCAATCCTCCGCAGTACAGCCTGGGAAAGTCGTTCGCACAATTCAGCCCAACAGGGCCGTTTCTGGTGACACCGGACGAGTTGGCAAATCCAGGTGATCTCGAGTTGGGCTGCCGGGTCAATGGCGAGCTCGTCCAGAAGGCGCGCACGTCACAGATGGTGTTTGCCGTAGATGTGTTGATCGAGAAGCTCTCGAAGGTCGCAACGCTCTACCCGGGCGACGTGATCTTCACCGGAACACCGGCTGGTGTGGGAATCGTACGGACACCGGCGCGCTACCTCGCCCCTGGCGACGAATTGGTCTCGTATATCGAAGGCATCGGGGAAATCCGGCAAACCTTCGTCGCCGAATCGTTCGAAGGAAGTCTCCCATGAGCCTACATCGACTCAACTCGATCACCATCGGTGTCCCGAATGTCGAAGACGCCAAAGCATATTACGAGGAATTCGGGCTGAAACCGGAAGAATCCGGATGGTTCTCGACCCTCGACGGCGGACACCAGCTTCGGATCGTCTACGCCCCGAGCCGGCGCCTCGTTGGACTTTCGATCGGCACCGACTCCGTCGACGACCTCTACTCGATCGCCAGTCGCCTATCTGGCCTGGGCCTTGATTCCCGACTCGTCGACGGAAAGCTCGTGTCCAACGAACCCGTGACAGGGGTTGCGGTCGAAATCGCGGTAACCGCCAGGGTTGTGCAACCCGAGGTACCGGCGACGTCCTACAACGGACCGCGGCGTGCGGAACGCGGAGAGACCCGCGCACCAAGTCTGCTTCGCGAAGACCGTGTGCGTCCCCGCAAACTCGGCCACGTGGTGATCGGCTCCACCGACCAAGCGGCGAGCCAACGATTCTTCATCGAAGGGATCGGGCTCAAAGTCAGTGACGAAGTATCCGGTATTGCCGTGTTCATGCGGTGTTCCACCGACCATCACAACATTCTGGTCCAAAGTGCACCGGTGAACTTCGTCCACCACACCTCATGGGAAGTCGACGACGTCGACGACGTCGGACGCGGCGCTATGCACATGCTCGAAGACAATCCCGAACGCCACGTCTGGGGCATGGGCCGACACTTCGTCGGCTCCAATTTCTTCTGGTACCTCAGGGATCCGTCCGGCAACTTCTGCGAGTACTATTCCGACCTCGACTGCATCGTCGAGGACGCACTGTGGAAGCCCGAAGTCTGGGACGGCACACGACCCGAGAGCTTCATGAGCTGGGGACCACCGATGCCGCCGTCGTTCATCGAACCGGAAGATCTTGCAGCGCTGATGGTCGGCGCACACGGCTCGCCATGACCATCTCACGCATGTCCTCGGATAACGCACCCGCAATACGGCAGTACGCGACGGGCATGACGTGGGGTGAAGGACCACGCTGGCACAACGGAGCGCTGTGGCTCTCGGACACCCAAGGCTCGTGTCTGTGGACAGACGCCTCCGGATCGTGGCGCTCGATCCAGCTCGACTCCCCATCGAACGGCCTGTGGTTCCTCCCCGACGGCCGACTGGTGGGCGCAATGATGCGTGAACGACGTATCGGCGAATGGAATGGCCGTACGTGGCAGACGTACGCGGATCTCAAGGCTCTCGGTGTCGGCCCGCTGGGCGATGTCACCGGTGACGCGAACGGCAACCTCTACGTCGACGATGTTGCATTCAACGCCGCCGGCGGTGAGACACCCGTCCCGGGACGCATCATCTTGATCCGATCGGACGGAAGTGCCACGGTCGCGGCGGAGGACGTCGAATTCCCTAACGGCCTGGCCCTCATCGACGGCGGACGCACTCTCGTCGTCGCACAAACCGCAGCCCGACGCTTGACAGCATTCGAGGTTCTCCCGGACGGCAACCTCGGTGCGCGCCGCCTCTACGCCGACCTGGACACCCTCATCGGTCCCGATGCCCGACCCGACGGGATCTGGCCGGCACAACAAGGCGTGTGGGTGGCAACGACGAGTGCCCAGACACTCGCGCGCGTAGGGGAGAACGAAATATACGAGACCGTCTCCACAGCACCATTGCTGCCGATCGCCTGTTGCCTCGACGACACCGGCACATTGATCGCCACGGTCGCCGATACACGCGGAAGAACACTAATCGACGCCGTGAAATCGCGGGCCGTGACCACTTCGGTCGTGCTTGTCGACCTGGTTGACAGCCAGCCCCCTGAAGTCACAAACAACTACGAGCAAGAGGTGAAAGACGATGAACAACACCACTGACAACATCCACGTTGATGTCGCAGTCATCGGATGTGGAACCACGGGTCTGGCATTGACACGACTCCTGGCCATGGAAGGATTACGCGTCGCTGCAATCGACCGCACCCGGGTGCCCTATGCGTTCCCCCGTGCGACTCATCTCGACGACGAGACCATGAGAGCCTTCCAGACACTCGGTATCGCACAGCTCGAGAGTCGTTTCTCGACATCTGGCGTATACCGATTCTACGATCCACGATGGCGACCTGTCATGGAGTTCGGTTTCAACAACGGACTGACCGATCAGGGCTGGCAATCCGACTACATGTTCCACCAACCCGACGTCGAATCGGCACTGCGCGGATATGCCCACAGTCACTCCGACACAACACACTTCTTCGGCTGGGACGCGATCGAACTGAACAAGACTGCTGACGGCGTTCAGCTACGCCTGCGGGAAAAGGCCACAGGTGACGAGCGTGAGGTGACGGCGTCGTTCCTGATCGGCGCCGACGGCGCAAACTCGTTCGTACGCAACAACATGACCTACACACAGGTCAACTACGAGGCGACACACCGTTCTCTGATCGTCGACATCCACCCATTCATCGACAACGACGAACTCGCACGACGCGATACTTCGATCCCGGGAGGGATCGCGGGACGCGACTGCTTCGTACAGGGCGGAATCCGGAACCCTCTGACATTCATCCCGATCGCGGAACCGCTACTGCGGTTCGAAGAGCTCCTACGTCCGGACGACGATACCGCAGCATTCGGACGACTCGACCACGTATACGAGCTACTCTCCCAATGGCTGCAACCCCACGAGTATCAGATACTCCGAGCCGACGTCTACGAATGGGACGCCGTGGTTGCGGAACCGTGGCGCGAAGGGCCCCTGTTCCTCGCCGGAGACGCCGCACATGAAATGCCACCACACCTCGGCCAGGGCATGGCATCCGGCATTCGAGATTCCATGAATCTCGCCTGGAAGCTGGGACGCGTCGTGCGCGGTGAATCCCCACAAGAGCTCCTCGACACCTACGAGTCCGAGCGTAAGCCGCACATGAGCGAATTCGTAGCGCTCGCAGCGCAGATGGCGAACGAAGTCGAGTCGATGCAACCGCAAGGCTCTGACGACAACACCGACGTGCCCGTTACCGAGCGCGAGACCCTGCGCCCGCAGATCGGGCTCGGCATCCGGGTCGACGACGAGTTGGCGGGACGCCTCAGCGCGCAACCGTTACTCGCGAACGGCCAACGGATCGACGACATTGTCGGCTACAGGTTCGCCGTCCTGGCTACCCCGGAGTGCACGGCTCAGATCAGTGCCCAAACGAAGGCGTCACTTGATTGCCTTGGCGCCCAGATCATCACAGCCGACTCCGAAGACTCGAGAAACTGGCTGAAGTCGCTGAACGCCGGCGCAGTGATCGTCCGGCCGGATCGCTACCTCTTCGGCACAGCTGCAGCGGCACTTGAACTCGATGCGCTCGTAGTTCGCCTCGAAGCGTTGTTGACCGCGAAAGTGATGGCCGCAGCGCCGAACGCCTGACGTTCACGAAGGCCTTCAGAGGCGGACACGTGCTCCGGATGAGGGCCTCTTCTCGAGTGATTTGGGGGAAGAGGAATTTGGAAGCCACGCGTAAAGCGTCGTGCGCGTCGAGATCGCGATAGACGCCCCCGTCGCCGATCAAGGATTTCGCGCGACGAGGGAAGTAGCGAATCCCCCTCGTTCCGGTCCTTGTGGCATCACATCAGTATCGATCTCGACAGCGGCGCCGGTCATCCAGGTGAATCGGACGAGTTCGGAATGCTGGCAGGTTGGAAAATTCGCAGCATCAGCACCATCCCCTCCCGGGTGCACTCAGTGGGAGCAGACAGAACCTACGACCACCACACACGGCCGGACGAACAGAGCCTCGGCTCTCACCTGCCCCGCACACCAGATGTAACAGCGTAAAAGAAACTGAGGAAACACATGAGTCGAGTTGCCATTGTTGCCGGTGCTCGTACACCGTTCGGAAAGGCCGGGCGGGCCTACAAAGACGTTCATCCGGTTGATCTTCTCCGAACCGCGTTCACCGCGACGATCAAAGCTGCTGGTATTTCAGGAGAGGACATCGACCGGGCGCTGGTGGGGTGCACTCATCAGATGGGGGATCAGACGCTCAACATCGGCCGTAACGCCTGGCTTGCTGCTGGTCTCACCCATACGAAATCTGTTCTCACACTGGACGCACAGTGTTGTTCTGGTCAAGAGGTCGCCACTCTCGGTGCCGCACTCATCGGCAGCGGACAGGCAGATCTCGTCATGGTGGGTGGTGTTGAAAGCTTGAGCCGAGTCGCATCGGGCTCGACGTTCGGTGACGGTATCGGAAATCCGTACCCACCAAGCCTGAAGAGCTTGTGGGACATGCCGCACCAGGGAATGTCCGCCGAGCGGATGGCACGCAAGTACGAGATCACCCGCGAAGCAGTGGATGCCTACGGAGCAGCCTCCCACCAGCGTGCGGCCGAAGCCTGGAAACGTGGTGTCATGACTGACGAGATCGTTCTCGTCAACGGCCCGCGAGGCTCACTTCTCGAGATGGACGAAGGAGTGCGTCCAGGGGCGACAGTCGAATCTGCGGCGGCATTGTCACCGGTATTCGATCCCGACGGGATCGTGACTGCCGCCAGTTCATCGCAACTATCCGACGGCGCGGCCGCTGTCCTTCTTGCCTCCGAAAAAGCCTGTGAGAAACACGGGCTGGACCCGATTGCCTGGATCGCGGCAACCGCGTCGACCGGTGCCGACCCCGACATCATGATGGAAGGCCCGATCCACGCAACGGCGGAGGTTCTTGCCCGCGCGGGTATCGACATCGGCGCCGTCGACACGTTCGAGCTCCACGAAGCGTTCGCCGTCCCGGTACTCGTGTGGATGGACCAGATGGGTGTCTCCCACGACGTCGTGAACATCCACGGTGGCGGCATCGCTCTGGGACACCCCTTTGCCGCATCAGGAACACGGCAACTGCTCCATCTCGCCCACCACCTTCGTCGTGGCGGCGGGCGACGAGGACTACAAGCGATGTGCGGCGGCGGCGGACTCGGCTCGGCGACTGTACTCGAAGTCCCCTGACCGCGGCTCGGGAAAGAAAGGTTACTGATGAAACTGACCGACATGATCGACGAAGCATGCTATCGATGGAGCGATCGAATCGCCTTCCGGGTACCCGGAAATGACGACGCGTGGACCTACGAGCAGGTACGCACGACTTCCGATGCAATCGCCGCAGCACTCCAGCACGAAGGGGCGGAACGAGCGGTGGCGATCTTGGCGTACAACTCGCCGCTGGCTTTCATCGCTCAACTCGGTGTGATCAAAGCTGGACTCGCGTACGTTCCACTCAACACCAAGTCCGCTGCCAGCGATTGGAGTTCTCTGGTAGCGGCAGCCGGCGCAACCGCACTCCTGGTAGGCGACGATCTGGCCGAACGGGCCCAGCCCGTTGTCGCACAAAACTCGAGGATCCGAATTGTTCGCACGATCGGCGGCCCGACGACCACCGAAAACAGCGTCGAAAAATGGGCAGAACACTACAGGGGCACCAGCTGTCGTCGCGTCCCGGACGACCGTGAGGCGTCGTGCTGGATCATCGGTTCGGGGGGGACCACCGGGGCGCCGAAAGCCGTTGCCATTCCTCATCGCGCGATCAACGCGGGAACTCTGGCCCTGCTCGCTCACATGCCGGACGAGCGCCCGATTCAAGTGGTCTCTGCACCTCTCACCCATGCCGCCGGGTGCCTGACATACCCGGTCCTGCTGCAGGGGGGTGAAAGCATCGTATTGGACGGCGCACGCCCGGCGACGATCCTGCGCACAATCGACAAGTACCGCGCAACTCGAATCTTCCTACCCCCCACGGCGATCTACGCGCTGCTGGCTTCCCCGGAGATTCGGAACCACGACTACTCTTCGCTGCGCTATTTCCTCTACGGTGCCGCACCGATGTCGGTTGCGAAACTCGAGGAAGCAATGGAAGTATTCGGCCCCGTCATGGCCCAGTTCTACGGGCAGGCGGAATCGCCTACGATCTGCACATGGTTTGGCCCGGGTGAACACCAACGCGCCCGCGCGGACGAATCGTTGCGCCATCGCCTGCGCAGTTGTGGGCAGCCTTCAGGTGTCGTTTCCCTGCGCATCGTCGACAAAGAGGGAAAGGCTCTGCCTGCCCACACAACCGGCGAGATCGCCGTCAAATCAGATCTGCGCATGCTCGGCTACCTCAATGCAGCCGAGGAGTCGGCCGAACTCGTGACCGTCGACGGCTATCAACGAACCGGCGACGTCGGACACATCGATGAGGACGGATTCGTCTACATCTCGGATCGTTCCCGCGACATGATCATAACCGGCGGTTTCAATGTCTTCCCCAGCGAGGTGGAAGCGGTCATCTGGAGACATCCTGCCGTCGAGGACTGCGCAGTATTCGGCGTTCCTGACGATTACTGGGGCGAAGCCGTTGTCGCTGCTGTCGAGCTGAAAGACGGAGCAGCAGAAGCAACAGACGAAATTCTCGGCATGGTTCGCGCTGAACTCGGGCCGGTGAAGACCCCCAAGCGGATCACGTACACCAACCTCCCTCGTAGCGCTGTCGGCAAGGTTCTCAAACGAGCGCTACGGGATGAGGTGGTTGCCGCCGCGATCAGCTCTTAGGCGACGGAATCATGTTGTCATGGTGTGCGAAGCGGGCATCCGCATCCTCGGTCTGCTGAATTGGTTGATTCTCGATCCAGGCGTCTGAACAACTGCAGGTCCGGGACCTCAACGAGGCTGATGCTCGATCGAGAGGACGGCCGTTTCCAACCTCAAGGAACCGAATCCTCCTGCAGCGGAGACAATTTCGCCGTCTGCGTATGCGCGTCAGGGTTCAGCCAAGACAGTCGAGGATCCGGTTCGGGCTGTCAGTGAGCCCCTCCACTCCGGGCGCCGGCCCCGCCGGGGCGAGAAGAGATTCTCTCCGGTGAGTCTCGAGTCGAGTTCCCCTGGTCGGAAACAGGATGCTTCGAATTGATGATTGACATTCGTAAGTTCCTGCCGCAGAGTGATATTGGCCATAGTTGACCGTCCGGTGTGCCGTTCGGGGACGACGCACTAGCAGAGCGTGAACGAAGCTCTCCTGTGGCGGACGAAAGCAGTTCACTCGCAGTCCGAAATGGGCGAGGCCGACTCCCGGTTATCAGAAGTAATGCCATGCAACGTAATTCAATCGAATGGAGCAGTATGTCTCAATCCACTAGTGCTGAGTCCGGAATGCGGACCACACCCCAAGAAGTATTGGACGCCGCGACGAGACTCAGCTCGCGGCAACGACTGGTGGTGTTCGTGGCTTTCCTCGCGATGCTATTCGAAGGTGTTGAAGTCACAATAGCGAGTTTCGTCTTTCCCGAGATTGTTCGCGATTGGAATGTGACGATCGAGCAGGTGACGTTCACTGTCACCGCTGGGGTTGTCGGCATGGCGGTTGGTGCCGTGCTGGCCGGTGCGATTGCTGATCGAGTCGGGCGAAAAGTGACTGTGGTAGCCGGCGTAGTCCTGTTCGGTGCAACCACAGTCGCAATGGCCCTGACCTCTTCATTTCAATCCTTTGCTGCACTGCGGATCGTTGCTTGCCTAGGGCTTGGAGCGGCAATCCCTGTCGTCATTTCTCTTGTGGCGGATTCGGTACCATTGCATCGTCGGGCGCAGATGGTGGCCATGACTTTCTCCGGAGTGGCTGCGGGGACAATCGTTTCCGGATTTCTGTCCTCGGCGATTATTCCAGCATTTGGTTGGCCGACCCTACTGGTGATTGCAGGTACTGCCACGGTGGTATTCGCGCCGGTCATTGCTCTCACCGTTCCGGAACCCCCGGCAAGCTTGATGGCTCGAGGTGCAGCCGCGCCCAGAGTCCGACGCTCTTTAGCGTTACTGGCTCCTGGCTGCGACCTTTCCGAAGTCGACTTCAGGGCCGTCGTGCCCATCGATGGAATGGAGAGGAGGCTACCCCTGTCGGGGGTATTCTCACGACGGATGGTGTGGACCACCTTGCTGTTGTGGCTCATGTTCTTCGTCGGACTGGGATCCGCATTCTTGCTTGCAAACTACTTGCCACTGATGACAAAAAGCGAAGGATTCACCGCAGCCCAGGGCGGCGTCATCGTTGGGACTTTCGGATGGGGCGCCCTGACGGGGCAGGTGTCAATATCCTTTGCAATCAAACGGTTCGACAGGTTTAAGATCTTGGGGCTTCTGTGGTTGCTTGGGTTGGTTGGCGTCCTGTTAGTTTCCACCTTTACCTTTGGATTCGCGGGATACCTGATAGTCGCATTTGGACTTGGGCTGACAGTCGGCAGTGCCAGTGCCGCGTTGAATGCGACCGGCGCCTTGGCTTACCCGTCCGCAATGCGAGCCACAGGAGTAGGTTGGGCGAACGCTGCAGGGAGGGCCGGAACATTGCTGAGCGGTCTTCTGGGCGGGGCAATGCTCGGGGCAGGGTGGAGCATCAGCCATATCATCGGAAGTTTGGCGGCCCCCATGATTATCGGGATAGTCGCGGTTCTGATACTTCGGATTGTGTCGTTGAGGCAAATCGTCACGTGAGTCACGGTGTGGCCGATGTGCATGTTGCCGCCTCGGTCGACCCGAGAAGCGAACCCATTCAGGTTCTTCTACGCTTCGAACCGCCGGCGTGCCAGTCTGATTCGAGCGTATCGGATCCTCGGCCTTTCGCGCGCAACCGTAAGGGAGTCCTTCTCGACCGGGGTGTGGCATCTATGATGGCTCATAGGTGGACGGTAAAGGCGGGGGCACACCACGAACACGTCGTTTGTTCGTTAGGGGAGTGACTAGGACAGATGTCTCCCTTGTGTGCGTCCAACGCAGTGGAGGACGTTCGCCGGCACGGCGAAAACTCGCGCCTGGTGCGCGGACTCGACCGGAGGTTCTCGGCCACCACTCCTGCGGCGTTCGATACACCTCCACCCCGCCGCCAACCCGTCGCCGACATGGTCGTGAGCTGCCGCGTGGAGGGCCACACAGCGCCGTCCGTGCTTGAGGCGACGCTTCGAGAACTCGCATCGGTTCTCCCGCATCTGGTGTCCGAGGCCGTGCAATGCCCGGAAGAGCCGTACGACGGGGCGCTTCGGCCGGGCGATGTCGATATCCGCTTCCGCGAGTTCGGGCCGTTCGATCGCGGCGGTCTGCCGGTGGTGATCGAGGTGCGCTCGAAATGGTTCGAGAGCCGGGCCGTCAACCGTCAGGAGCGGGTCGACGTCCTTCACGAGGAGATCACCGACGCGACCGGTCTCGGCAATTTCGGTATCTACCTTGCGCTCCCGTCCGCGGTGTGGGCGCAGACCGACTAGAGAGCGAACACCCTGCTGGGCCTGCGGCTAAACCCTGCGAGCACCTCGTGTGCGCCTAGTAGGGGGCTGTAAGAACAACGGTGTAACTCTGAAAGGAGATACGCCACTATGACTGACGTGATTGAACGTGAGACAGAGACGAACTCGGCTCAGCCGGGTATCAGCGATGCGCGGCTCAAAGAGCT
>Ga0154000_1000137_pt1 | contig 21385 bp, 19 predicted proteins | sample TSNC084MetaG_FD_104674 | JGI IMG/M metagenome (GOLD analysis project Ga0154000, IMG submission 104674) | Attine ant fungus gardens microbial communities from North Carolina, USA - TSNC084 MetaG | ecosystem: Host-associated > Fungi > Mycelium > Unclassified | place: USA: North Carolina, Lumber... | reverse complement strand
CCCAAACCGAACAGTCAATTGAGGGGCAGCTTCAAACCTGTTATGAATATGCGAGAGCCAACGGTCATATTGTTGTCGGCGAATACATTGACCGCGCCCAAAGCGGCACCACGGACAGCCGTGTTGAGTTTCAACACATGATTGCCGACAGCGACAAGCATACCTTTGAAGCCGTTCTTGTCTACCAGCTTGACCGCTTCGCCTGTAACCGTTACGACAGCGCCATCAACAAAGCGAAGTTAAAAAAGAATGGGGTTCGGGTTATCTCCGCAAGGGAGAATATCAGCGAGGACGCTTCCGGCATTTTGGTTGAGGGCGTATTGGAGAGTATGGCAGAATACTATTCGGCAGAACTTTCACAGAAGATACGCCGTGGGATGAACATCAATGCGGAAAAATGTTTGAGTAACGGCAGCAACCCCGGCCTCGGTTATTATGTGGATGAAGAACGACAGTTCCATGTTGACCCGGAAGGGGCTTCGGTTGTCCGTGAGATTTTCGAGATGTACGCCAGCGGCAAAACCGTTGCAGAAATTGTGAAGCCCCTGCGCGAACGCGAGGCCGGGAAGAATATCTGCTAACCACCAAACTTTTCTGTGGGTTCTGCCGCGAGATGATGACCGGCTACGGCGGCACATCAATCCTCAACGGCGGGGACAGGCCAATCACGATAGACGACATTCTGCTGGACGAAATAGAGGCCGACAATGCGGAGTATGAGTGTTCTCTCATGGTTGCGGCTGCTCCACCATCTTAAAGAAAAACCTTGAGGACACGTAGTTTTCAAGGGTTTATCTATTTTTAGGATTACAACCAATATTTCATGCCTATTCTTATCTATTCTCACTTTGTCTTAGTATGGATACGAGCGTATGGTATGTGTGGCAGGTATTATTCTTGCATTCATTCTCTTTTCAGTCGGCGTACTAATCGGTTGGAACGGCATACAAAAGATAGTAGCCGGAAACTATGATGCGCTCATAGTTCCCGGAGTTTTGGCCCTTGTGGCCGCAATTGTTTCTATCGTTGTAAAGGAAACGCATGATGTAGCGAAACAAGTACATGATGATATTGAAACGAAGTTTCCGAACGTTAAGCATTGCATGGTACACAGGAATCCTTTTAGCATAATTGCCGAAAGAGCAGCAGATACCTAAACCCTATTGGCTTCTTTGTTGAGCAAAAACATATTAGGACGGATGAATATGATAAACATAATTTTTCTCGGTTTAGTCAGTTTCTTTACCGATCTCAGCACAGAAATGGTATATCCGCTTATCCCCCTGTACCTCACATCTGCGTTTGGAGCAACTCCCGCCCTCATAGGCGTCATTGAGGGGATTGCCGAAAGTCTCGCCAGCTTGCTAAAGGTTTTCAGCGGCTACCTATCGGATAAATTTCAAAACAAGAAGCTGATTGCTTTTTCAGGGTACGCAACAAGCCTTTTTTACAAGCTGGCACTGCTCTTGGCAGGGTCATGGGCCGGCATATTGGCGGCAAGGGTCATTGACCGTTTTGGCAAAGGGATCCGGACGGCTCCCCGTGATGTGCTGGTCAGCGAGAGCGCCGAAAAAAACAACATGGGGAAGTCGTTTGGACTACATAAGGCATTGGACATGGCCGGGGCCGCAATCGGTATCCTTATCACTTATTTTTTGCTTCGGGGCAGCGATGGAGATTTTGATTACACAAGGATATTTATGATCTCCGCTATCCCCGCCGTGTTAGGACTTTGCATGTTCTTTTTCATTAAGGAAAAGAAAGAGCCTCGTCAGCTAAGATAAAGGAAACCGTTCTGGAAAAATATTCGGAAGATTGATGGGCAGCTAAAGCTTTACCTGTTAGTGGTAGCCTTATTCACGTTAGGAAACTCGTCAAACTCCTTTTTGCTGCTGAAAGCAAAGGCAACGGGATTTGACGACACAAGCGTGATCCTGTTGTATTTCATCTTCAATATAACCGCTGCTTTATTATCCATGCCCCTTGGGGGATTGTCCGATAAATTAGGAAGAAAGAAGCTGTTGGTGTCGGGCTATCTTGTTTTTACGTTATGCTATCTCGGTTTTGCCTTTTCAAACAGCCGACCGCAAATGATAGCGGCATTTGTATTGTACGGAGCTTATACGGCCATGATTGCGGGCGTTGAACGGGCTTTTGTCGCTGAAATTGCGCCAACCAATCTGAAAGGGACAATGCTCGGCCTACACTCAACTGTTACGGGTATTGCACTGTTACCCGCAAGCGTGATTGCGGGCGTGTTATGGACCCAGTTTGGGGCGGCTGTTCCGTTTCTGTTTGGCGCGGCCATGTCGCTTCTGGCAGCGGGCATTTTGCTTTTGTTTATGAAAGATGCTGGACCGAACGCGGCTTAATATATTTTGTATCAAACTATTTTAAATAGTATGGATTTTGCGGGGTTGGTTCAAACTGTTTGATTTGCTTATTGTAGGGACGTTTTATCGTTCTTTTCCAACTTCCGATCAACTTATATATAAGAAAAGCGCCCTCTCCTGTCAGTTAAATGAGTTATTCAAATCGAAGTCTACCCATTCTATTTTGTTTGGCTGCAACTATGGCAATTCGTTTCTGTAACCATGGAACAATTAGCTTCAAGCCCTTCTTCTTTCAGCAATACCGTCCCCCAATCGAACCTGGTTTCCAGTATGGGACGCAGACTGCTCCCTTTGTCCGTCAATGAATACTCCACTTTTGGCGGGACAACGGGATAAACAGTGCGGGTAAGCAAGCTGTCGTTTTCAAGTTCCCGAAGTTAAGGTATGGAATTTCCGTAGGTAGTACATCCCGCTACAGGAAAGAACAGTCATTTTGCAGCACACTATTGAATTAACGAACGTTTATGATATAATAGCCGCAGAGCGGCTATTATATTTGGTGATTGGCACGATTTGCTCCGTTTGCTTCGCAAAAGAACCGCAAACGATGCCATATATCACAAACGCTTCGCGTTTATGATATCCTAGCCGCATCGGCCGCGCTGTGGCAGGGCGCTGAACTTATTTCAGGCCGCGCCGCTGAACACGGTGCGGGGCCGAACCATATGTGAATACAGGTTCTTAGAATCAATTTGAAGGAGAGAATGAAACTTGAAACGAATTGTCGCCCTGGCTACCGCACTCATACTCTGCTTGTCGCTTGTCGCTTGCGGTGAAGAAACTGTAGAGATTACCATTCCCGCCTCTCTCGCCGGATATACGGAAAGCAACGACTCCTTTGATCCCACTGCGTATGTAGTAGAAAACGGTTTTATCAGCGCTGTGATAAACGAGGATACCTCCATCACGATCACTATGACCAGGGCCCGGCATAAAGAGCTTCTTGCGGAAATGACCGCCGAGTACGATGAGGCATTCCAGGAAATGATTGGCGCGGAAAGCACCCCCTATATTACAGACATCACACATTCCGATGACTTTCGCTCCTTTGTGGTCACGGTAGAGCGGGCGGGCTATGAAAACGCTTACATTGAACTGACCCCCTTCCTTTTGGGATTGAGCGGCGCGGTATATCAAACCTTTGCCGGTACGCAGCCCTATGTCACAATCTCCATTGCGGACAACCAAACCGGAGAGGAGCTCCTCAGCCAAGTTTATCCCGCACCCGAGACTTAATTGAAGCTGCGGTCACACCTTCCCCCGCTCACCGTTCAGGGATCTTTCCCAGGGACACGGCAACGGGTTTCCAGTTCCCCTGCGGTCGCCGGAAAGGGCAAGGCAAACAGGAAAATTAAATCAGAACCAGTAGAAAGGCAGGCCGAATGCACCCACATTCGGCCTGCCTTTCTACTGGTTCTGATTTGGATATTGCCCCTATAAAATGGATGGAGCCAAGGCTGGAATGAGTCCACCCACAGTCATCCTAATCGTTGAGGGAACCTCCTCTGTTTCAAGAATGTCTTCTCTTACTAGTATATTTTTTGATTTCAGTGCTTAACATAAAAAATATTAATTTTAATTATTTTTCTTGTTTTTCTTTTTACAGTCTGTTAAACTAATCACAAAGAGAAAGGAGGGCATAGCATGAATCGTGAGCGGACGAACCTGTTAGAACAGTTGTTTCGTGACCACTATAAGGAGTTAGTCCGGTATGCAAACAAAGCCCTGCTTGATCCAGTGCGGGCCGAAGAGTCTGTGCAGGAGGCCTTTTTTGAGGCCGTCAGACACATTGACCATCTCCTTCAACATGATAATCCCGGAGACTGGCTTATAACTATGGTAAACCACAATATTTACAACAAGGAGCGGGTGCAGAAGCCATCCCCACTCCCCTTGCTATCTCTGGACACAGGTCTTCCCATGGAGCTCTCCGCTGCGAAAGCTTTCCCCGAAGCCCTTCCGGCGCAAACGCAATCGGCTGACACCACCGCAAGGAGACAACAACTCTTCCAGCTCCTCACGCTGGCAGAGCTCCACTTACTTCACCGGGTCACCTTGGGAAAGGCCGACCCTACACAGGTTGCGCGGGAATTGAACATCACTGTCCTGACTTGCCAGAAGCAGCTGGAACGCATCCAGACAAAGTTAAAAGGCATTCTCTTCCGTTGATCTCTTCTCTCCCGCCAGCATGTTTTCTCCCGTTCCGGCTCAAGCCCGGACAGGCAGTCCAACTGCCTCTGTCTCCCACCGAACTGGAACAAAAACAGAGCCCCCGCTGTATTCCTTGGAATACAGCGGGGGCTCTGTTTTTGCCTGTTTGGCTTGAACCATTCATTCAGGGTGCCGGAGGCAACCGTGGTCAGTTACAGGACCGAATCCCAGCTTGGTTTCGGATCAATTCAAAGGGTGTAAAGAAATATGAAAGATAAGAGCGGAACCATTTAATCTATTTGGAGTATTATTCAACTTGCCATTACATACTCGCACAGTATGGTGTCATCCTGCATGTAAAGAACACTGCCGTCCTCTCCCCTTGCATAATGGCTCAGGAACTCATACCAGAACAACCGCGATTCAGACGGGGTGGTGGTATGTGGCTTTGCTTCAATCACAGTAAAGCGTACCATAGGAACGCCGTCCTTATCGCGCCAGATTTGATTATGATAGCCACCTGTGCGATACAGTAAGGAGGTGGCAAGGTCAACGCAACCGTTGCGTTCCAACCAGAACATCATGGTAGAGTACATACTGGGGGACTGATACGCGCCACCATCGTTGGTACCTACCAGTTGAATGACGGGAACTTTGTATTCGCTGGTCATTTCGTGCAAAGTACTCATGTCATCGGTTACGGTTTGCTCCACATTGCGATAGCGCCCGGCGCTGATGGCCACGGCAGCCACAAGATCAGACATCTCACCGGCGATCATGGCAGTGGAATTGCCCCCATTGGAGTGCCCTGTTGCATAGATGCGGCTTGCATCGATGTTATACCGCGCGGAAACATCCTCAATCAATTGCTTCCAGAAGGACAGGTCGCTGGGCCGCTCCTCTGACCAGCAGTCGTTGTGGATTGGCCGAGCCATGCCGTTGTTCTCCGCATAGGGGTACGCGGTGGGGAAGACCACGATAAATCCGTTCTCCTCAGCTACCTTATGCCATTCAGAGTAGGGAGCATAAACATCTCCCACCTGCCCTGCGCCGTGGAGGGCAATCACCAAAGGAACTGCCTCATCGGAATTATTCTGTACTACATCGGGTACAAACTCCAGCCAGTAGCGGGGATAGCCATCGATCTCCCGATCCTGCCGGACGATGCCAACCTGGTCAAAATCCATGGCGGGACGCAGATCGTTGCCCGTAAGTGAGCGGTAACGCTGCGTTTTACTCAAAAAGCTCTCCCACAGGATGCGGGTGAATTCCTGGTCATAGTAAGAGACCGCGCCCTCTGTGATCTGTACTTTGCCCAGGGGATAGGCGTTAATATAGGCATCGTTGGAGAGCATGTTCTGCTGATATACAATGGTCTCCTGGGGCACGGACAGGTCCTGATAGGAGATGTCCGTGCACTGATTGGCCGATTTCCAATAGTCAATGACGGCACGGTCCTGGGCGCTGAGCGATTCGGTGATGAGCCAGACAGGAACATTGACCTCAGCCACACTCTTTGCAGCGTCCACTGCCGGGGTGTTCTGCATTTTTGTCAGATAGGAGCTCTCAATGCTGCTGCCCTCCAACACCGCTAGACCCGCGCAGTTGTCAGGAACGGTCATAATGTACTGCTGGAGCAAGCGGCCACCGTCACCATAGCCCACAAAATAGTAGTTTCCGGTATAGGGACTATAATGGATGGTTTTTGCCCCCAGGGTATAGGCCGCATCGAGATAGGCAATTTCTGTCGCCTCGTCCCCCCATGCATCGGCTCCCGGTGTGAAGGCGTGGAGAAGGAAGTTGTATTCATCAGCCAGAGCAGTCCAGCCGGTGGTCACCAGAAACTCCTCTGGCTTTTCCCCTGAAGGAAGTGCAACGAATACACTAGAGGCGCAGTTTGGGGTTTCATCCGCTATGTAGGTGTAAAGCCTGCGTATTGTGCCTTCTACATCAAGCTCTTCTACAAAAAAGCCGGTGTAGGGGTGGTAATATATCTGGTCGGGCTGTTCCGCCTCAAGCTGTTTAAACAGCGCAGTAAACTCCTCTGTGGTGGAGTAAGGAAAGGTTTGGACAGTAAGCACCTGTTCCGGCTCCAGAACCGGGGGTTCCAGAAAAGCCGAGCCATCGGATTGTGAAACAGAAGGATTTGATCCAGCCGTTCCTGTTGGAGTTGCGCAACCTGCAAAAAGAACACAACATAATGCCGCCGTAAGCAGAGGCATCAGTCTTTTGTAGTCTTTCATATTGTTCTCCTTCTTTTTGTCACCCTATACGGGCAGAACCCAATCCAGAATGCTTCCGCCATAGATGGTGTACCAATGACCTTCCTTAGAGCCCTGTCCGGAACGCTCACCGCGGCAATGAAGCTCATACGTGTTGCCAGACTGAAGCACTTCGCTATAAATGATTTCCCCATTGACCACCTTGAGGTTGGGACCGAGATAGGGATGATTCAGGAAATACCAGTAGTTCAGCCGGGTAACCGAATGATCGCTCTCACCCCAATAGTAAAACAGTTCAGAGGGATAGGCGGTCAGGCGCAGATTTTCCTCAATCCACTCGTCACTGTAGCCAGCCTTGGTCAGGGAAGCTGCATAGCGGGCGGTGGTAGTAATGTTGTTGAAGTCCTGCTCACTGTCGAAGCACCAAACCCGCAGTCCGGTTTTGGCCACCGCGTCATAGTCCGCTTCCTTCCAGAGTCCCTCTCCGCCTAATGTGCCGTTATTACAAAGGAAGATGCTGATGGTAAAGTCATAGACCTCCTTGTCCAGCCGATGGTCTCTTGGCATATCTCCCCAGTTGCCCGCAACCTGATTGGTGGTATAGAGCTGACCGGCCAATGCCTGGATCAATGTGCTGCCTGCCATGGTGCTACGGGAGTTTCCGTGAAGGATAATGGAGTCTTCGTCAATATGATAGTGTTCCAATAAATATTTGATCACATTGGCATCATCCGCAACGTAATCATAATTGGCGCCTCCAAATCCGGCGCTGGATCGGTCATGAATATTTACCACGATGGCTCCGCTTTCCATCCAAGCAGTGGTAGAGGTGTCGTACCACATTCCGGTGCCGAAGTTATTGGTACCATCGGGCAGCTTCCAATAAGAGGTGCCGTGGCCCTGAATGGTAATGACCAGAGGAACTGCCTTGCTGCCGTTGTAGCTGTTGGGCACATAGATCCAGCCCCTGACATAGTCGTCTCCGGTTCTGTCTGTGGCGCCGATGGAAGTGCTGGGTACCTGAATACCCGCCTGCTCGAAGGTGACAAAGCCGCCCTCACCCATGTTTTTATCAATTGTCTTTTCCCAAAGTCCGCTGGCATTGTATTCACCTATCTCTGTGGCCAGACAGGCGGCCGCAACAGCGGGTTCGCCTGTGTGTCGAAGCCTCAGCTCCAGACAGGCGCGGGTCTGATAGCCCATGCCGGTGGTGTTTGCCTTATAATTTGCGGTATCCTCCTTGCCGTAGTAGATGACTCCGTCCACGCCGCGGTACCAAGCGCCGGTGCAGTAAACACCGAAGGCATTGCGCTGGCGGGAGCCGGTGGCGTTTTCTCCATTATATACCAAGGCATTGGAGGGGAGGGCATAAGTATCTTTGTAAATATCCAACGTGACGGTCTGCCCGTTCACTGTGACACCATTGATCCGCACTTGTCCAAAGTCGGGATTGAGCGTGCCGCGATCCTCTAAAACATAGCTGTCCACAGTGATTGCGCTTAGGTCGGTTCCGGGCCTGTAGGTTACCTCTACCGAAACAAGACCCTGTCCGTACACGATAGTATCGGTATGGGCCTGAATGCGCTGAATATCACCAACCGTGGGAAGAATACCGGAAGTTGTGTCGGTGATACTGATGGCGCGGGCTGTGCCGTCCCAGCCTACCTGAAATCCAAATGCCTCGGCTAAGTATTTCAGCGGAACGTAAATCTCGCCTGCGACAACTGTGGGCACGGTGTCCATAGAAATTTCGCCCGCCTGCCGGCTGCCCACAGTGAAGGTGACAGCAGTTTCGCCCCGCTGGAAGGTGATGCTGCTGCCGCTTTCTGTCATACTCAGCCCCAGCGCATCGCCAAAGGAGGCCGGAACCTGAGTTCTGCTCTGATTGTCGATAAAGGGCGTGCCCATGACAGAGATTTGCTGACCATTTAACTCAATTGTAATTGTGTTGCTTGCAGCGCCGACCGTGATTGCCAGGGATATTAGAACCGCAAATGCTATGGTAAGGGACAAGACACGCTGTAAAAATAGTTTCATCAATTTCCGCCTCCTGCTTCTATATGACGGTCACCAGATCGGTGGCTACCGCCGTCCAAGTCATAATGATGGCATTAATCACTGCACCAGTGTGATAGCTGCCGGTCTTTTTATAGCAATATGTCGTTACCTTGCTGGTGATAAAATAGGTTAGGATACAGTTGAGCAGGGTTGAATTGGCCCGGGACATCTGTACATTGGTGATGGCGGTGTAGCCGGTGAGAAACAGCTTTCTATAGGTGTAAATCAGGAAGGATGCGGCGGGAATGGTGCTGGAGAGCCATACAGTAAAAGTGAACTGCGCCTCAGTCTGCTTCTTCAGGCGCAGACCGATGGTCTGGCTAAAGTTAAATACACCAAAGAAGAGCAGATATAGCGGGAAGTATGTAAGAAACAGCTTCATTCGCTCTGAGTTAAGGACATTGATCTGTACCTTCCACACCCGGGGTGAAAGACCCCAAAGCACCTCGGCCAGACAGGTGGCGCAGTAGGCTACAAGAACCGCCGCAAAGCCAATCAAAAGGGCCTTGCCGAAATTAGCCCAAGTGGTCTTTGCATGGGCCATAATGCGATCCTTATTGACCGTGCCATCCCATTTAAAGCGAATGGCCAGGATCAGGATGGATAGCAAAGCGCTGCATCCAAACCAGAAAACAAAGCCGTTGGTATTATTGATGCGCAAAAGCCAGTTTACGTTGGCTAAAATGCTCTGTCCGTTGTAGATGGCCCATTGACAGATTAGGGTGTTGATCACTGCCGGCATGATGAAATAGAAGAGGAATGGCGCATTGATGCCGGAGACCGGCTCAGGCATGGGACGAATTACTGTGGAGAAGAATTTCTGCTCCAGCAGCAGGGAAATCGTGAGGAAGAGCAGCATAAGGATGGCAATGATGCCGATGGCGGTTCCGATTTCCTTCTGCATATATATGGTGTTGTCCACACGGAGAGGTGCGGGCGCCAGTGCCTGATCAAAAAACTCCACCATATTCATGATGGGTTCCTTCAGAAGAAGTGCGGTGGCATGGCCGGAGTTTCCACTGTACAAGACGCGGAAGCTTCCGGTTTCGTTGTCCATATACTGATGTCCAAGGGCAATCTCCTCCACGCCAAGCGCTCCGGTAAAGGTCTCGGCGGTGGTAATATCACGGGCGGATATATTGCCCTGCCCATATGTGTTATCCCAACTGCCAATAAAAATACCCAAGCTTACCCCTTCAAGATTGAATGTACCTGCTCCCAGATACATGACGGCCTGTACGCCCTCTCGCAGAACGGTCTGTTCCTCATCCACCGTGACCGCCCACCTGGCCCGTCCGCTGCCTGCTGAGTGCCCCACCGCACCCAGGAGCTGATCGTCCACAAAATTCAAGGCGGTCAGGCACTCCATTGCCGCGCGGGAGCCGACATCAGGCTCGGTTACAATTTCAGAGCGGCCGATGGTATATGGATCGATGGCCATCACTACATATCCTCGGCGGGACAACTCGATGGCTACGGCACTTAGATTTTCCAGACTGGCATTGCCGCCGGGCAGTGCCAAAATACCGGGGGCTGGTGTCTCTTCCGTAGCGTTGATGGGGATGTACAGCTTGGCACTCATTTCGTGCCCCTCATTGGTGATGAATTGAATGCGGGTGACCTCGACTGTGCCGCCGGATGTTTCGGCGTTTTTCGCAAGACCGAAGCCGCCGAAAAACAACACCGCCGCCAACAGCATCACAAAAAGCCGCCGGTCTGCATGTTTAAAAAAACCCATGGAAGCCCTCCCTTCCTACACTTTATTTCTGTATTGATGATGATGCGAATGATGTGCTGCTGTGATCTGGCCAGATTCAGCTTCTGTGTTTTATTGTAGTGTTAGCAACACCGTCTTTTCCAGACAACAATTTTATCAAGCGAACCATTCTTTGCTCACTTTGAAAGAATTGTTCGTTATGACAAGAATGGTAATAGAACTTCATGTGCCTGAGACGCATGAAGCTTTCGCGCATCTGCCCGCTCAGCGGACAGGCGCATCGATCTTAGGTTGTGTCCCAGGAGGGCCGCATAGCCATGTTTGCTATGCAAATGCATAGCAAACAGCCCTCTCTCCGCTGTAAGCGGGAAGAGGGCTGCGTTTGAGCATGCTTTTATTCAGATTGCGCCAAAAGGCTGTTTTCCTCTGCCAGTGCCTGGACAAGCTCTGCGCCCACAAGATCGATGATCTCGTCCAGAAGAGGGGTGGCGATGTCGCGCAGGGCATTGCGCTCTGTTTCGCTCAGGGTATAGACCTGGATTCCCTCCTCTATCCTGTCTGTCTGCTCCTGGCGGTCAGTCAGAATGTCAGCCAAGCTGGTTTTCAGAATACCCTGATAGTCTTCCGGCAGGGCATAAAAGGCGTTGTAGTTCATCACGATTGCACTGCTCATGGTAAAGAGAGGGCCTTTAAAGCCGTATGGCTGAGCATCCAGCAGGTTTTGAGATTTGAGAATGGTATAGGTGGTCTCAATTCCGTCCACACCGTTTTCATCCAGAATATAGGCCAGCCCGCTCAATCCCACGTTCTCAACCTGCTGGATGCCCAGCAGATCATAAAGCCGGTTGTGATAAGGACTCCCGCTGGTTCGTATGCGCATTCCGTTTAACTGGGACAGGGTTGTAATCGGCTCTACACTGGAGATAATCCAGGGCTCACCGGTGCGCAGAAAAAGCAGTTCAAGCCCCGCTTCATTGTACCCGGCGTTCAACTTCTGATAGAAGTCACCAGAATAGATTTGAAAGGGCTGACTATACTCTGTGAAGCAGGCAGGGATATCCATGACCGCTGCTTGGGGGACAATTTCGGTTCCAACTGAGGTGCTGGCCGCAACAATGGACAAAGTGCCTTGCTGGACGGCCAGCAGCATATCCTTTCCCTCTCCCAAGACATTTTCGCCATAGAGGATTAGCTCTACATTCCCACCGGTAGCTTCAAAAACCGCATCCCTCCACTGCTCAAATGCCTCGGTATATCCTGCGCTGGAATATCCGATGCCAAACCGGTAGGGCGCCTGGGTCGTAACGCTTTCCCAGCTATCCTCCGCAACGGGATCGGGGGCAGGAGTCGCAGTGCCGCCACACCCACACAGTGCTGCCAGTGTCAGCATCAGGGCAAGAACCTGAATCCGGAATTTATACACGCTTGTCACCTGCCTCCTTTCGGTATGCGCCGGGGGTTGTCCCGGTGTGTCGTTTAAACACGCGGTTGAAATTTTGCAGGGAGTTAAAGCCCGTTTTAAAGCCTACCTCGGTCACTGGAATGCTACTCTGCAGAAGAAGATTTTTGGCCTTTTCCACCCGGAGACCATTCACAAAGTTGACAAAATTAACCTCGCTCAGCTCGAAGAAAAGGCGACTTAAATAGGCACTGTTGATGCCGATATGCTCCGCCACGGTATCAAGGGAGAGCTGACTGTCTGAAAAATGCGCCACGATATATTTCTTTGCCTGAGAGATATAGCGGTTTTTGCTCTTTTGACCGTGGTGATACAACAGGGTAAGCCCCTGCCCCCCTGTATCTCGTACCAAACGCTCCAATTCCTCTGAAGAGGCGACAGACGCGTTTTGGTAATAATCTTCGAAAAAAGACAGTTCTTCTTGGGTAACGTGAAGACCAATTAACCGCTCCACCATGTCGTTCATGACACCAGTATAGCAGGTTTCCACCGCACCCCTGTCCCAGTGCCTTGCATGGAGCTGGATCAAAAGTGCCTCAAATTCCTTTTCAGCCTGCTGTCGATTGCCGTTTGCAGTCTGTTCAAAAATATCTGCTGCATCGTAGCTATACTCAGGAAGCTGGGCTGCTTCACCATGATATTGCAAGTAATAGAGTTGTTGCAGCGCGTCCTCGTAAGAGCGGGCAAGGTTTTTGACCCCCCGGTAAACCCGTCCGTTGCCCATCAGCAGGACAGGCATCTCGCCGGTATCGCGTAAAAGATTCTCAATCTGGCGAAAAATGGCCTGTTTTTCCGTCTTAAACCGGACTTCTGATTGCTTTCTGGCTGGGATGATCAGCACAAGGGAATAGTCGTCCATCAAGACAAATTCATAGGAAGCTTCTAAGCCGCACTTTTTTTCCGATGTCAGCCGCTGGTAGAGCAAACCCATCCGCTGGTCAGCGGTGCTGTCGTGTTCTTCCTGCAACGCACAAATCAGAACGAAGTAGCTCTCTTCCATCCGAAGGGGACTTTTCAGATAGGCTAGGCGATCCTCCAGATAGGCATCGGAAAAGTGGTAACCTTTCAGCAGGTTTTTGTACAGCCGCTCCCGGGCAATGGGAGCCATGGAATCAATTTCCTGAAACAGCGCCCTCCGCTGCTCCAGTGAGTTTTGGTAGACACGCTCCACTGTGGTCAGTTCGTCCTCTGACTGGTGTGGCGCTTCTTCATCCACTATGGCGCGCAGACGGCGGATCGGACGGTATATATTCAGCGTGATGAATACGGCGGATAACACACTGATGGTGCCAAAAATGATGGCCCAGATGCCAATCAGCTGCAAAACATCACTCATCTCCAACCGAAGCAGGTTGGGGTCTTGCCACAGGGTAATTTCCCATCCAGTATCCCCAATGAGTTGGACGGTGTGCGGGGATACGGTCTGCCGTGGATCACCCTCTGCATGGATCAGGGTGCCCGACTGATCCCGTATCTCTAAATATTCCGTTACTTGGTCGATACTCCCCTCTAGAAAGCGAAAGAGATTGTCTGTGTTGACCACAGCCAAAAGCGCACCATTTTTCTCCGGCGTTGGGAAATCCTGAAGAATGGCCACCCTTCCGTCTGCAGTGATGACCTGGGTTTCAAAGGCATCGCCGTATAGGATCAGCATCTGAGCCCTCGCGCTGTATTCGCTCAGATAGGACAGCACAGGGGCATCCTTGATGGCAATGATATTGCCATCGAAATCATAGGTGAGATCACTGGCATAGGTGAGCAGATACACAGAATCCACCAAGGGACTGTCCTGGCGAAAGGTGTCCAGCAACTTGACAATCTCGACCTTTCGATTGTAGGAAACCGTTTCAGGGACAAGGATGGCTCCCGTGACTTCTGTGTTCCAGAGCTGCTGCTGCATGGAACGCCCCAAGTCAAGCAGGGCAAGGGTTACATATTCGTTGGCAGTGGAAAGGAACTGTCTGGCCGAGGTCTGCATCTGCTGCTTATAATGATAGGAGAGATACATCTGCAAAAAGGAGAACATTAGAGCAAACATGACACAAACCATGATCAAGAGGAGCGCTAAAATTCGGAGAAACATTCTCTTGGATTTTAGGGTTTGAAATATATTTAGCATCCTACTCTTCTCCTAGCTGAGTATAATGATTAAATTATACCATACTATGCGAAAAAACGCCCATATTAAAGATGGATTCTTATCTCAATTTGGGATTTATTTGCTGAGCTAAGTAGATAAGCAAACCTTGACGATAATAAGCGATTCGACTACGCTTCTTCCACGAACATTTTCTGAATTCGTTCCAAAAACAACTCCGCCGCGTTGGAAAACACCTGATACTTCTTCCACACAATATCCATGTCTGCCTCAAGCCGCGGCTCCAATGGCCGAAAGCACAAATTGCTGTCACCCGTTGTGTTGGTCAGTTTGTCCAGGGTCAGCGCATATCCCACACCCTGCTCCACAAGCAAAGAGGCATTGTAAATCAGGTTATAGGTGGCTACGAGATTCAGTTTCTCGCAGTCTTTCTTCATCCATTTTGCAATGTCTCCGCTGACCAACCGCTGGCGAGACGCAATAACCGGCACATCCCACAAATCCTCTGGATGGATTGTGTCGCGGACTGCTAAAGGGCTGTCCTTGCGCATCAGCACGCCCCATGTATCCGTTGTAGGCAGACGCAGAGACTCATAGTTTGACAGATTTGTGGGCTGAATCAGAACACCAAAATCCAAAAGGCCTTTGTCAATTCGTTCGGTTACATCCTCGGCATTGCCGCTGAAAAGATGAAAATGAAGATAGGGATATTCCTCCCGCATCTCCTGAATGACCTCGGCGATGATACTCATCCCGTGGGTTTCACCGCCGCCGATATAGATATCTCCGCTGACAATATCCTCACTTGCCGCTAACTCGGCTTTGGTTTTCTCCACCAGATCAACGATTTCTTCTGCTCGTTTCCGCAGCAGCATTCCTTCGCCCGTCAATGTGATTTTGCGATTCCCCCTCGTAAACAGCTTGACGCCCAATCCTTCCTCCAGTTCCATCATCTGGCGAGAGAGGGTCGGCTGTGTGACATGTAACGCCTCGGCGGCTCCCGAAATGGTCTCTTCCCGTGCTACGGTCAAAAAATATCGCAGCAAACGTAGCTCCATGCAAATCCCTCCATGTGCAAAAGTGTAACCGTATTTCCTATGCCTGTCAAGCATACACAATTATTTAATATAGGTATTTTACATGTGATGTGTATTCCCATATAATGTGAATCAGAGAGGTGATAGTATGACGCACTCAGATGCACGGCAAGCGGTGAACCAAAATCTGATTGATGCCGGTTGCGATTCAGCCTTAATTGTGCAGTATTTTTCTCTTGAGGCGTTGGGTAAGCCGAGCAATCAGATGGCTTTGCTGGCGGCCCACCGAAAAGCCTTGTTGGATCAAATACATCAGTTGCAAAAGGCATTGGACTGTCTCGACTACCTCATCTATAAACTCAAAAAGGAAAGGTGATTTTTTATGTATAACCACTTTCATACATTCATCCCCACCCGTGTTCGGTTTGGCCCCGGCAGCCTGAACACCCTGCATGAGCAGGCCCTGCCCGGCAAAAAGGCCATGGTGCTCATTTCCAACGGCAAGTCCACCAAAACAAATGGTTCTCTCGACCGAATGCTCAGTGAACTTAAAACGGCCGGTGTGGAGACCATCGTCTTTGACCAGGTGGAGGCCAATCCCCTGAAATCTACCGTGATGGCTGGAGCGGCTTTTGCCCGTAAACATGGCTGTGACTTTATCGTTGCCTTGGGCGGCGGTAGTGTCATGGACGCCTCCAAGGCCATGGCCGCTCTCGCCACCAACGAGGGCGATGTATGGGATTACATCAGCGGCGGAACCGGAGGCGGCAAGCCCTTAACAAATGATCCGCTGCCCATCGTCTGCATCACCACCACAGCGGGCACAGGCTCTGAGGTGGATGCCTATGGCGTCATCACCAACAACGAGACCAATGAGAAGATCGGCTTCGGCGGCGATGACCGCTTGTTCCCGGTACTAGCAATTGTCGACCCGGAGCTGATGACCACCGTGCCGCCTAAGTTTACCGCCTATCAGGGCTTTGACGCGCTGTTTCACTCCACAGAGGTCCATATCAGCGGCTTCCGGAACCTGATGGGCGACCTGTTCGCCAGAGAAGCCATTGCAAACGTGGGCAAATATCTCGTCCGCGCCGTCAAGGATGGCAATGATATGGAGGCCCGCACCGGCATGGCCTGGGCCAACACCCTCTCCGGTTGGGCAATGGTGGTCAGTGTAACCACGGCGCAGCATTCCATGGAGCACGCCATGAGCGCCTATCATCAGGCGCTGCCCCACGGCGCAGGACTGATTATGATCTCCAAAGCCTTCGCCGAGTTTTTTATCGAAAAGCATGCCTGCGATGACCGCTTCGTTGAGATGGCTCGGCTGTTGGGGCTGGAAAATGCCAGCAAGCCGGAGGATTTCATCACCGCCCTTGTGAAGCTGCAAGAGGACTGCGGCGTAAGTGACCTCAAGATGAGCGACTACGGCATCACCCGTGAGGAGCTGCCGCAGTTGGCCAAAAATGCCCGGGAAACCATGGGCGGACTGTTCGCCGCCAACCCCTGCGAGATGACCCATGAGGACTGCGTGACCATCTTTGAGCAGGCATATCAGTAAAGGGGGATTTGAGTGAATTTGCAATAAACTAAACACAATTGATTGGAGCGTGTGACCTATGACGCATGAGAAGAAGAATCTTGTCGCCTTTTTCTCGGCAAGCGGTGTGACCGCCGGCGTGGCCAAAACACTGGCGGAGGTAATCGGTGCCGACCTCTATGAGATTAAGCCCGAGATTCCCTATACTAGCGCAGATCTGAATTGGAATGACAAAAAATCCCGCAGCACCGTTGAGATGGCGGACCCGTCCTCCCGTCCGGCGATTGCCGGAAAAGATGCGGGTATTGGGGATTATGACGTCATTTTCGTTGGTTTCCCGATTTGGTGGTACGTGGCGCCAACCATCATCAACACCTTCTTGGAGAGCTATGATTTTTCCGGCAAAACCATCGTACCCTTTGCCACCTCCGGTGGCAGCAGGATGGGCAAGACAGTGGAAAAACTAAAGTCTTCTATTTCCGGTACGGCGATGATAAAAGAAGGTAAGTTGCTTAGCGGCCGGCCATCGAAGGATGCTCTTAAAAAATGGGTTACGGAGCTGGGCTTATGAGGAGGAAGAATTATGATCTATCGTGAACTTGGCAATACCGGCCTGAAGGCCAGTGAAATTGCTCTTGGCTGCACTGGCTTTGAAAAGCAAACCTAGGAGCATGTCTGCAAAGAGCTCGGCTACGCCATGGAGCAGGGCATCAACTTCCTCGACCTGTTCGCCTCAGACCCGGTACAGCGCGACAACATCAGTGTCGCCATTGCCGGGAAGCGGGAAAAAATAATCATTCAAGGGCATACCGGCTCAGCGTGGCAGAATGGACAGTATCTGCGCACACGGGATGTGCCCCTTTCCAGGGCAGCGTTCGAGGGTCCGCTGATGCGCCTCGGCACCGACTATATCGACATCGGCATGATTCACTATGTCGATGGGATGGGCGATTGGGATTCCATTCAAAATGGCCCTCTGATGCAATACGCTCTGGAGCTCCAGGGACATATTGGGCGATTTCGCCCCTAAGTTTGCAGAATGAAACGACAATGTGCTGTTTGGGCAGGCATGGGCGGCGTTTTATATGGCAAAAGAGATTTATGGTTCGTGATTTATGGTCGACCTATTCAAGCGCATTCCCCTCAGCCACAATTAAGTAATACTGCGCTCTTTTGGGGATTACGGCAGTTGCTGCTACACTCCACAACTGCAAACAGATCTCTAGTACTTCTTCAAAAAGCCACCAATAACAAATATTTGTTATTGGTGGCTTTTTACATTGACATTGGCCTGAACTATGCAGACCATGCTGGGGATATTGGCTCCGCCGCGCCCCAGGACTTTCCTGGCAGCTTTTTTAAACAGGCGGAAACACTCATCGGCCCAAGTAATGAAATTATGCTTCCCGCACTCAAAGAGGCCCAAAAGACCACCACCGAGGCGGAACTGGGTATCATCATGGGCAAGGATTGCCGCAATGTCCCCGAGGAGGACTGGGAGCGCGCCATCATCGGCTACACCAAAGTTCTGGATATGACCGAGGAGTCCATCCCCAGAAGCCGGAGGTTCAGAGCGTCCTGAACGGAGAAGTTTATGCCAAAAACGTGGTCAGCAACATGACCCGCCAGCCGGCAAAGCTGGTCTCTCTCCACAGCAGCATACAGGACTGGTATGCCGGAGATATTCTCTCCACCGGAACGTCCAGAGCCTTCCATATCCAGGAGGGTGACGTGGCAGAATGCCGCATCTGCGGCCCCAACGGCTTCGATATGGCGCCGCTGCGCAATCCGGTCATTGACCTGAAAAAGCATCCCGAAAAACAGTAAGTAATCGAAGATACATATTTTGAGAGGAGCAGCTGGTTATATGAAACGAATTAGGATTCGCAAAATGCGAATCCTAATTCGTTTCATAGAGACAGAAAATATAAACAGTATAATGAACTACACGGTAAAGTGTGATATCATACCATTGTCAATCACATTACCTCGGTACTGGGATGACTAAAATATTTGATAGGTGATGTTATGTTTCAAGATATTGCGCCCCACACATTTCGCAATTCCTTTTCGTGGAACGAAGAGGTGGAAAATAAACTGGCGGTGGTTTACCATCGGGGGAAGATTTTGCTGCAAGCCCACGATGACACACTGTTTATCCCCACACGAAAGCAGATTAAGGACAGCTATGCCATCGATGATGCCGGTTTCATCTACTTATTTTCCGTTGATAAAACGGGTTTCTATCTCTGTCTGCAGTCGCTTGCAGAGACCGAAGGCTTCGTATATCGCACCATAAATCATTTCAGAAATACCTTTCATTCATGGTATTCTTTTGCCGGAGCGACAGCGATGCATCTGGGGCACTGGTATGAATCGCACCAATATTGCGGCAGATGCAGTGCAGAAATGGAGCACAGCAAAAGCGAGCGGGCTATGAAGTGCCCGGCGTGTGGCGAGATCGTGTATCCAAAGATTTCACCTGTGGTCATCATCGGTGTAACAGACGGAAACCGCCTGCTGCTGAGTAAATATGCGGGGCGAGAATATGCCAATTACGCATTGCTGGCTGGATTTGTTGAAATAGGCGAAACCTTGGAGGAGGCGGTTCAGCGCGAGGTCATGGAGGAGGTTGGCATTCCAGTTCAAAATATCCGATACTATAAAAGCCAGCCCTGGGCCTTTTCCGAATCCTTGCTGATGGGCTTTTTTGCTGAAGCCGCAGAAAATACACCGATCCGGTTGGATCAAGAGGAGCTCTCCGAAGCCGCATGGTTTGAGCGGAATGAGATTCCTTCCAACGGGGACAGTTCCTTTAGCCTGACATGGAATATGATTGATGCGTTTCGTAAAGGCGAACGATAATACGTCTGACTTTAATGGTCAAGCCTATTTGATTTTTTGCTTGCTGGATTGCAACCCACAGTTTCTATACGCCTATACATGATGCATTTTAGTATAGTGTGAAGATGCATTCATTATATTGAGCAGTCTTTTCCCAGACACCAGTTTTGTGGCGACCCTGTCCACCAAGTGGAGAGGAAATAAATATCTTGCCCCTGCGGCGGGAGGATGCCGACCGGTTGGGGTACGACAACACCGATGCATGGCGCAATCTCCTCAAGGCTTGCCGCAATGACATTGCCGCAGCCATGAAAATTCCGCCCCGGGACTTCCGTTGGTGCGCCCTCTTCCACAACGAGGTGCTCATACTATACTTTGGGAACGGTGGCGATACAAATGATTTTTATAACGGGCGATACCCACGGAGAATTTACAAGAATGGCGGCTATGTGCTTATTTCCGACCATTGCCGCCATAAGGCCAGCGAATTTTCCGGCATCTTGATTTTTTGAGTCATCTGCAGCGCTGCAAATCACGTGCGAGAGCCGCCAATTCCGTTTCAGGAATTGGCGGCTCTGCTTGATTGCGCTGCGTTCCGCGGCGATTGCATACTAAGTTAAATGAAGCGCATTTTTCCAATTTCAGAGAGGAGCTGAAACCAAAATCATACTATGCCATCAACGCGTGGAGCAACACAGCACAGAGAAAGCGGAATGCCGCGTGATCACCGCATAGTCTACCGATAGGTACCAGTATAGATGGCGGTGTCGTTATAATAGCGGGTATACGTTCCATCGTTATGATCCACTACCTTAAATTGTTTCATATAGTTCCAAAGCTCGGGCATTTCCGCCGCATAGCAGTTATGCGCGCGATTGTCTGTTTGGGACACCTGGAATACCGGAATCCGGTTGCCATCCCTTGTGATGAACCAAGCGCGGGTTTCATAACCGTGGTTTGCATTGGCGGTTGTATTGGTATAGATATACTCACTGGTCGTCCGTGTTACTTCCGCACCCAGAGTCAAATTCCAGTTGGCCAGATGATATTCCGCCCAGGGCATAAAATCCACATTACTCTCGTTTTTAATGGAATTCCAGATTCCGCCGTTGAGCACACCCAGATCACCCTCGCCATACATAAGGTAAATGGGTATGGCGGCGTTGCTGGTCTCATGTACCTCTACGGCGTTGCCGAAGAAGTCATAGAACGATGCACCGGGATCTTCCATGCCGGGCAGCGCAGAGGTGGACGCGATGGCAGCGAAGCGCTCAGGCAGCAGGACGCCCATGGCCTGAGACGCACCGCTTCCCGCAGATTGTCCGCTCAAATAAATCCGCTCCGAATCAACATTGTATCTGCCGCTGACCGCATCAACGACCGCATTGATAAAGGCATCGGTGTCATAGTGACTGACTGTGGTCCAATTGTCCGCCTCGTTATAGTCCTCACACAAAACAGCCAGGATAAAGTCGTTCTCCCGTGCTACCTGCCACCACTGGGTTGCGTCCATAAAGACCCGGTTGGTCTGGCTGTTTCCGGGCAGCACGACCACAAGCGGGGCGGCTGAATTGGCACTGTAGCCATCGGGGATGTAGAGGAGATACTGACGCCGGGCGGAGTTTTTCAGCCCCTCGACAGAACCGAGGTTGACCTCCTCCACGGTGATGCCGAGCGCATCGTAGTCCGCTCGCTCAGCCAGCGTATTTCCATACACCAGCGCGTTTTCATAGCGGGTATACTCGGTCAGGAAACTGACAATCTCATTGGTATACGTGGTATAGTCCTTCAGCGCCTGCTGATTGACGACCACCTTTGCAAAACCGTATTGCGCGCCCTGAGCTTTCAGAATACCATTCCAATACT
>Ga0154000_1000135_pt1 | contig 21545 bp, 24 predicted proteins | sample TSNC084MetaG_FD_104674 | JGI IMG/M metagenome (GOLD analysis project Ga0154000, IMG submission 104674) | Attine ant fungus gardens microbial communities from North Carolina, USA - TSNC084 MetaG | ecosystem: Host-associated > Fungi > Mycelium > Unclassified | place: USA: North Carolina, Lumber... | reverse complement strand
TCCTGCGGAGCCATATCCAGTTATGGACAAGACGGAAAGCCGATAAATCCATACTCTGGAAAATTAATAAACCCTAGTAATGAGCGGGCAAGGTGGTGTCCGTTGAGGGAGGAAACAGAATGAATTAAAGCCGTTTTTTGACATCGACGCCATCGAAGGAATGTGTTGTGATTGCAAGCACGACGCTAGAGGATTTTACGGGGATTATTCTGAAAATGAAACTTGCAAATACAGGCAAGACGATGGAGGTTGTTGGGAGGCTTACTATGAATAACATAAACCACCCATCCCATTACATGTCAGGCGAAATTGAATGTATAGACGCACTGGAGGCTGCCACAGAGGGATTGACCGGAGGAGAGGCTTTTTGTACAGCTAATGCAATCAAGTATCTATGGCGGTGGAAACGTAAAAACGGAGCAGAGGACTTGCAGAAAGCTAAGTGGTACATAGACCGGATTTTGGCAAAATTGGAGGGACCATGAGAAAATCCTGTTGGTTAACTAATTATTACGGCGTAAGCCTTGATTATTTGGTGGGGAGGGAAACAAAACGAAAGATTTTTTAGAGCAATACCCTGATATTGTGGCAGTGATAAAAGATCTGGAGGATGAACAATACCCCAATGATAAAGAGAGACTCGAAAAATTGGAGCTTTATCTAAGGGAAATTGATACTTTTATCTTGTCATTGCCATTAAGGCAGCAACGCATAATCGATATGAGAGTTAAAAAACAAATGAAATGGCAAGATGTGGCGGCAAAAATGGGTTATGGTGCCACAGAATCAGGAATAAAGAAAATATACTACAGAATTTTTAATAATGTCCCCAATGTCCCGAAAATCCCATTATAATAATAATATAGGCCCCCTGGGGCACCCCGAAAAGAGGTGTACTACTTGGGGTCATAATATCAAACTAACACAGAGAGACGATAGCTTTCTGTACCAGCTTAAAAATGAGTAAATCGGGATTTCAGGTGCCCTCCTCAATATTTTAGAGCATAGGCACTCTGAGATTTCAGGGTGCTTTTGCTTATTCCAAAAATTTAATGGGGGTGGACAATGAAAACGATTAATAAAAACCTTACACTTACAAATTTCAACAAGCGCGGGACTAACCCTATATGGATAGTTTTACACTATACAGCTAATGACGGCGACACGGCATACAACAACACGGAGTATTTTAAAAATACTTATCGCGGAGCATCTGCAAATTATTTTGTGGATGAAAATAGTATCTGGCAATGTGTATCCGACACTGATACAGCTTGGCACGTCGGGAACGATACCTATAAAAATGCATGTCGCAACACAAACAGCATTGGGATAGAGATGTGCTCCAGGCGTAAAAGTGGAACAAGTGCGAATGATCTATCAGCATATTATCTCAAAGACGAAACTGTGGCAAATGCTGTGGAGCTTACCAAATACTTGATGGATAAGTACAACATACCGATATCCAGAGTATGCCGCCATTACGATGTGACAGGAAAGTATTGCCCGGCGCCATTTGTCTATAACAACGGTACTATAACATGGGATAATTTTAAATCGAAATTAACAACGGAGGAAATCGATATGACAAAGGCAGAAGTGCAGGCTATGATCCAGACGGAGGCGGCTATCGTTGCAAAGGATCAGATCAAAAACCATTTTGCGACAATGGCTGGCACGAAATGTCCTGCTTGGGCGAAAGAATACATGCAAGAAGCAATTGCTAGGGGTATAGTCAGCGGTGACGGAAAATCGCAACCTACACCGGATAATGTGAGGCCGGAGAGCTATATTAAACGCGATGAAGCCGCAAAGATGATTCTCGAGGCCGAAAAGAGCAAATAAACACAAAAGAATAAAAATAACGAGGTGAGGTGATTGCCGGCAGGAAAAAACAATAATCTTATACCGCACAATGAGAGAAGCAAGGAAGAAGCAAGAAAGAACGGAAGAAAAGGCGGTATAGCCTCTGGCAAGGCAAGACACCAGAAATCAACTGCAAAAGACGTTATAAAAATGGTGTTAAATGGGAATATCCCTCCCGACATGGAAGACGCCAGGAACACAATTGAAGGAATGGGATTGCCAGAAACTGAAATGAATATGCAAGCCGCGCTAATAGCAGGTCAAGCATTGTCTGCAGCAAAAGGCAACCAAAAAGCCGCCGAATGGCTGTATGGAATGATAGGAGAATCGTCTGACACTGCCGGAGGTGAGCAAAAGCAAATATATCAAGGGCTTCCGGCTAGGGTATTAGGCAAAGCGTACGTAGACATTAACAGAGATATAGACGCACGAAAGCATTCTTATTATGACTTTAGGGGCGGCAGAGGAAGCCTTAAATCATCTTATTGCGGATTGAAATTGATCGATCTTATGATGCTCAATAACGACTTTTGCGCGTTGGCCGCAAGACAGGTCAAAGATACAATCAAGGACAGTGTTTATGCTCAAATTGTATGGGCGATAGATGAGCTGGGGTTATCGGATGAGTTCCACTGTACAAAGTCTCCGATGGAAATAAGACGAAAATCTACAGGGCAAATCATCTATTTTCGCGGTGCGGATGACCCTATGAAAATTAAATCAATTAAGCCTCCCAATGGTATGTATATCGGGGTGCTATGGATCGAAGAAGCGGATCAGATCCACAGTACTGCGGCATACCGTAACATATTACAGTCTGTTATGCGCGGCGGGGACAACATAATTGTATTCCGAAGCTATAATACCCCGATATCAAATAAGCATTATATAAATGTTGATGCAAGAGAAAATAATCCTGCGCGTATAATACATCATAGCTATTTTACAGACGCGCCAAAGGAATGGTTGAAGAATGATTTCCATGAATTAGCGGAACGAACAAAAGAAATAAATCCCAGGGCATATGAGCATGAATATCTTGGCGTTGCTACTGGTACCGGATTAAATGTGTTTGAAAATGTCAAGGAAAGAACTATAACTGACGATGAATTAAAAATATTTGATCGATTGTATTTTGGCTTAGATTGGGGGCAATTTCCTCATCCTAATGCATTTGTTGCAATATATTTTAATCCTAATACGCGACAACTTTATATTTATGACGAGATATGTCGTTATAAAACACGAGATGAAGATATGGCAGTATTATTAGACAAATATCGGAATGTAACAATAACAGCAGATCCTGGGGGCGGCGGCGATAAGTCAATACGAGATTTCCAGGCGTGGGGATTTAGGATGTATGCAGCAATAAAAGGGCCTGGAAGCATTGAGGCCGGAATTAAATGGCTGCAAGGATTGACTGAAATAGTTATAGATAAAGCGCGATGTCCAAATGCAGCGGAGCAATTTTTGACTTACGAGTACTTACGGGACAAAGAGGATAATCCAATCACAGGCTATCCCGATGAAGGGGATGATTTTATTGATGCAACACGTTACGCGATGGAATCTGTGTGGAGAAGAAGAGGACAGTAAACGATGGTGATCGAATGGGTATAATATCCAGCATAAAAGGATGGTTTCGCGGCATGATGGGATCAAAAACAATTGAAGAGGCCCTTAATAAACTAAATATAGAAACGATCACGTCCGCTGAAATGTTGCAGGAACAGGCAAATTGGCGCGATCTTTACATGGGGAACGCGCCGTGGAACATGGAACGCGATAAAGATGGAAAGGCCAAATATCCATCCAGACACTTAGCTGCTACTATCTGCTCGGAACTCGCTATGGTAACTACCGTGGAGGTTAATCCATCATTCAGCGGAAATAGTCAAACCGTGGAATACATCGAGCGTCAATTTAGTTCATTTTTCCGCAATTTTAAACTAACAGCCGAAAAAGCAAATTATAACGGTACGCTTATCCTTGACCTTGCCCCAAATCACGGCGATATCGACATCAACGTGGTCGAAAACAACGAATTTAGGATTATTCGCGTTAATGATCGAAATGAACCTGTTGGAGTAGTGTTTATATACGGGTTAAACGCTGGGGATAATTTTTATACACTTTTAAAATATTGTAACTATTATGATGATACGCAAGAGTATATAATCGAGCATCGAGCATTTGTGTCAAAAGAGAAGGATAGTATTGGCAAGGAAATAAGCATTACGGAAGTGCCGGAATGGGAGACATTGCCGACATCAATTACCTTTACAGCGGTGGAAAGACCGTGGTTTTGCGTATTTAAAGTACCGCTCAACAATCATATTGATCAAAACGCACCTGAAGGAGTCGCGATATTTTCACGGGCTATTAAAAATATCGAAGATTTAGACAAACAAAAGGCAATGATTCGGTGGGAGTACGAAAGCGGTGAACGCGCTGTGTTTGCCCCGGCTGATATGTGGCGCGATGTTGGGACAAAGAATGCGTTTAAACCAAGAGAGGGAGAAGTAAAACTCGATATACCCAACGGAAACGAACGATTATATATTAATACTAGCATGGATAGCAGCATGATGTCGAAGCCTGAGACTTATAGCCCTGAGTTTCGCGATGAGCCATTACGCAGGGGTGATGATGCACTAAAGCGAGATTTAGAGCTAAATATATCCTTTAGTTATGGGATTATATCAGATCCCGCATCCGTTGCAAAAACGGCCACGGAAGTTACGGCAAGCCAGGAAAGATACTGGCAAACAGTATCGTCTCATCAAAACGCGTGGGACGAACTCCTAACAGAACAGTTGTTACCGAATATGCTTGATATTATGTGGAGATATCAACTTGCACCAATCAGCGAAGTTGAACTTACCATCGATTGGGATGATAGCATAATTGTAAATCAAGCAGAACAACAAGCCGAAGTTAAAGGTGAGCTCGGCACATTGATAGCATTGCAAAGTGCAGGGGTAATCAAGCCGGAACAGACCTTGGCCGTAGCGCAAAAAAATCTTAAATATCTCTCCATGCTCACTGACGAGGACATCGCGGAGGCCGGCGGGATGCTTCCCGAAATTGAAGGAAGCGAAGAAGCATTATGATTTCCCCGGAATCCTACGAAGTTTTACCTCTCAAAGTATCAAATTTACTATTTGATGTGCAAAATAAAATCATAGCGGACGTAGCGCGACGTATAAACCGAATGAATAAACTTTCTTCCACATCGGAATATCAGTTAGACAGACTGTCAGAGATAAAACAGTTCGAAACAAATTATCGACAGGAATTATCCACTGCCACAGGGCGAACACTTATTGAGATCGAAAGGCTATATGAGGATGCCGCGCAGGAAGCTTATATATACGACGAAAGATTGTTTGAGGCAAAAGGTATACCAATGGTACCATATAGCGAAAACCTTTGGCTGCAACAGATTACTCAGTCTATGGCTAATCAGACAAAAGAAGAATTTACAAATTTGACACAGACTATAGGCTTCAGAGGCGAGACAGGCGAATTCCTAAAGTTAAGAGATTTTTTTGTTAAAAAGTTAGATGAGACAGAATTTATTGTATCTACTGGGGCAATGTCATACGATCAAGCGATAAAAGACGTAGTAAGAGAAATGGTGGAAAGTGGACTACGAACTGTCAAATACGAAAAACGAACTGATAGCGTAGAAGTGGCAACACGCAGGGCTGTAATGACAGGTATGGGACAAATATCTGCGCAGGTATCCATAAAAAACATAACAGACTTAGGCGTTAAGCATGTACAGGTCAGCTGGCACTCTACGGCTAGAACAGGTGAGGGGATAAACAATCACGCCGGATGGCAAGGCTTTATATATGCTTTAAACGGATTTAATTTATCTACCATGATTCGAGATACAGCGGAATCGGATAAATCCTATAAAGATTTCATCGACACTACAGGATATGGAGATGTAAGAGGATTGCACGGGGCAAATTGCCGGCATTCTTTTAGCGGTTTCGACCCAGAGGTTCAGACTCCAAACTATACACCGGCAGAATTAGCCGAAAAGGAAAAGCAGGAACTCAAAGAAAAAGAGTTTGAATTCCGGGACGGTACAATAAGAAAGTTTAATCGTGATCAAGCAACACAGCAAATGCGAAGCATGGAAGTTGCGATGAAAAAACAACGCGCTTTGGCTAATGGATATAAAGCCGGGGGAAATGATGAGGCATATACATCATCTAAAGCTATGTATCGAGGGCAGCTTGCCGAATACAACAAATTCGCAAAATCCATGGGATTACAGCCAGAGATGCAACGTGTATACGTTGACGGTATCGGAAAATTATAGCAAAGGTGGTGCGAAAATGAACAATAACATATTTATACCTTTTAACGTATCATCGTTGCTAATAAGCAGGACGGCTGATCAATCGATACCTAGCAATAATCAAAATTACATATTTGCAAGGTTCAATTTTACAAGAGATTGGGAGGGATTAAATAAAACCGCAATATTTTCAAAGTCCTCATTTACACCGATACATATCCCACTAATTGACGATATTGGACAGTTTCCGAACGAATTATTAGTAGATACCGGTGATATTAATATTTCGGTGTTTGCAGGGGACAGGAGAACAGTCAATGAGGTTGTGATAAAAGTTACCGAAAGCGGTTATTCCCCCGGAATCCCTCCTATAACGCCGACGCCAAATTACGAATATGTACAGACTCCATCAGACGCAGCACTCGCAATAATGGCGATCCGATGGGACAATGGCGTATTGCAAGGACTGATTGGGGGCACGTGGGAAAGCATCGGTGGTGGCGGAGGTGGAGGAACAGGCAGCGATGACATATGGCGCCCTACTGTATCGTCTGCCGGCGTCATATCGTGGGCCAGGTCAACATCGACGGCATCTCCAACAACGCAGAATATTATGGGGCCGCAGGGTCCAAAAGGAGATATTGGCGCAATAGGTCCGCAAGGGCCCCCAGGTCCACAGGGAGATAAAGGAGAAACTGGCTCGCAGGGACCGCAAGGTATCCAAGGATTAACAGGCCCAGAAGGTCCACAGGGGCCGCAGGGAGAAATAGGCAAAGACGGTACAGGGGTAACAATATTAGGTAGTTTTGATACGTTGGCGGAATTAGTTGCCGCTCATCCTACCGGGCGAATTGGAGACGCATATTTAGTTGCGGGAGATCTATTTGTTTGGTCGGATACTGATCTTGATTGGTTAAACGTTGGCACGATTCAGGGCCCGGAAGGTCCTCGGGGGCCACAAGGTATTCAGGGCCCAATTGGTCCGGAAGGCCCTCAGGGTGTAAAAGGCGATACCGGAAATGAAGGTCCTGCCGGGCCAGAAGGTCCCCAGGGGATTCAAGGCCCTAAAGGAGATACCGGAGCTACGGGCGCACAGGGGCCAATAGGGCCTGAGGGTCCAACTGGACCGCAAGGAGACAAAGGAGATTCTGGGCCCCAAGGATTACAGGGGGAGAAAGGTGAGACGGGGCCTGAGGGCCCCCAAGGGCCACAGGGCGAAAGTTTTGATCCATCAGATGTATTACGCATAGATGCGTTGGAATCTGATATGAGCGCTGCAGAAGCTGACATATCAGGCTTAAGAAATGAAGCGACAGCAAAATGGATCATATTAAATGAGACTGAGACCCGGAGCGTAAACAATGCGGCAAATATTGCATCGTTGCAGATTGAAGTAAATTCTAAATTAAATAGCTCCAAAATCCAATTCTCAACCACAGCTCCAAATCCAGGAGATGCTTCCCCCTATGCAGATGGCACTATATTATTTGTATATGAATAAGGAGGCGAATAATGTCTAATGTGAATCTTACACAGGGTGGAGTACATGTATCTTCCGAGAATATTTTTACGACGGTTTCGGGTGCACACAGAAAGGTTACGGATATGTATACGACGGTTTCAGGTGTACACAGAAGAATCCCTTTATCAAGTTATGATCCAATTTTAGATAATAATACCTGGGAACAAATTAACGCAGCTTCTCAATCGGGCCTTAGACCCTGGGCGATAGGTTCAATAAAAACTGAAGATGCAACAACAGGCGTAACACCGAAAATATGGACTTTGGTAGGATATGGTCACGATGATTTAGCTGATGGATCAGGTAAGGCGGGGATGACTTTTATAACTGCAGACACAACAAATAATTATCAGCGAATGAACACTAGCAGTACCAATGTCGGAGGGTACAATTCAAGTTATTTGCGAGTGACTGTGATCCCCAATACTTTGTTTCCGGCAATTCCAGAAGAGTTGCAAACAATAATAAAACCAGTCACTAAATTGTGTACCATCGGAAACCTTTCAGTAGATACCAGCGCATACATTTTTGAAGATTTATGGGTGCCTTCGTTAATCGAATTAGGGATATCGGGTGTAGCTAATGACGGAGAATCTTATGAATATTACATAGGCAATGAATCGAGAATTAAATATGCTAGAGGTACAACATCGGGAACGGCAAGGCCGTACTGGACACGAACGAGTGCAATATATGCAGGGCAATTTCACACAATAACTGTATCCGGGTCAGGAGGAGCAGGTACCAGACCGGCGGCAAATGTAACAACGCAATTTGTCGCCTTGGGAATGTGTATATAACGATTTATGAGTAACAAACACGGCTGACGAGCCTTAAACGGAATAGCCGACGGGCTATAAATGGAGGATAAAAATGGAAGACATCAACAACACGGCACAGCAGCCGGAAAACACGCAGCCACAGGCGGTTAATGTGGATATAGACGCTATTGTTTCTCAAGCAAGCTCTAAAGCGACGAGGCAAGCAGAACGAAAAATGCAAGGGGTTTTTAAATCTATGCTTGAACAGGAAGGGCTTGACACTGAAACAATCGATTCCGTTACGGCCGAATGGAAAGGGAATAAAAAACCCGCCGAACGCGCAAAACCGAAGGAAATTGAACGCGCGAAGCCAAAGGAAAGCGAAGAATATAGAGAGTTGCTAAGCCGGCTGGAAGCATTGGAACAAACCAATACGAAAGCACAGGCCGCCCTTGTCGAACGGCAACAAATGGACTACTTGAAAGCTCAGGGCATACCTGAAAACCAAATTGATTTTTACCATTTCAAGGCATTGAAGCTTATTGGAGATGGAATAACGTTTGAACAGGCTGCAGCAGAGTACATCAAGGACAATCCAGTACAACTTCCACCGCCTGAATATGCAACAGGCAAAGGTATTCCCGTTAACACCAATATGACATTGGATGATTACCGAAAGTTGACCTATAGCGAACGGCTAAAGCTAAAACAAGAAAAACCCACAATTTACGCACATTTTGCAAAAATGAAAAATTGATTTTGAAAGGATTGATTTAATTGGCAGACAGAGATACTGCAATGTTTTTAGGCTATCCATTTGACAAGGAGCTATTTATCCAGATGTGGACGGAGGCTCCCGATCCCATTCTTACCGCTATGCTCAATAGTGGAGCTATGGTACAGGATTCATTGATTGGCAACCGCATCTCAGGTGACGGTAACTACTATACGATTCCGTTTTACAATCCCCTTGAGGGCGATCCCTCCAACTACAACGGCATGACCGATGTTAATGTGACGGAAACCACTGGTACAAGTCAGAGCGGGATTGTGTATGGACGCTCGAAAGGATTTATGGCCAGAGATTTCCAGGGAGAACTCAGCGGTTCTGATCCTATGGGTCACATTGCGCGCACAGTTGCCCGGTATTGGGCCAGACAGCGCCAAAGGATTTTAATTGGTATTCTTGACGGTGTATTCAATACAACGGATTCAGGCGCATTTGCGACGGAGTTTAAGAGCACACATATTCTCGACACAGGCGCGTCAATTGGCGTTACAGATGCTAACCGCCTTATGACTAAGTCTATGGGCGATCACAAGCAGGAATACGGGATGGCGATCATGCATTCCATTGTTGCCGAACGCCTTGAAAATCTCCAGGTGTTGGAATTTTGGAAACAGACAATGGCTGATGGTATTCAGCGTCCCCTCCCGTTGGCGAGTTACAATGGCTTGACAGTTATCATAGACGATGGCGTACCTGTAAATGGCAATGAATATACCACCTATCTGTTCGGCAACGGCGTATTGCGTCAGGCAAACGGCAGAGTCGACAATCCGACTGGAGTTGAGCGCGATGAGATCAAATACGGCGGAATTGAAACCCTCGTAACCCGTCTTCGTGAGACTGTCCATCCCAATGGATTCCATTACACTATCCCTGCCACGGGCTGGACAGAATCGCCCACAGACGCGCAGCTTTTCGACGGTGATAATTGGAGTGTACGCTTTAACCCGAAAGCCATTGCGCTTTCCAAGCTAATCACAACCGAATCTCCTATTATATAAAAAGGAGGTATCCATGAGGGTAAAAACGATTCTGCGGTATACAGACGCAAAACTTAATACAGAGAAATTTCCCGGAGATACGTTTGATGTACCGGACAGCCGGGGGATAGTGCTTATAAAAGCAGGTTATGCCGAAGAATCTCCAAGGGAACCTGCCAAGCGCGGAAGACCGGCAAAGCCAAAAGAGATCGAAATTAACAATTAACAGAAAGGCCGGTGAGCGGGATGATTTTCGCGAACACTGATTTTTATCAGAATGAATATTTACAAGGTCGGACAGAAATTATCCCGCTTACCGAATTTTTGTTTTGGGCAGAGCAAGCTACACAACGCATAAACCGGCGTAATTTATCGGGAAGCATTATGGAAGAAATATTAACTAGCGTATCAAACGAAACGATATTACGTTTAGGCAAAGCCACATGTGAGATCGCAGAAATGCAATATAGATTCGAAACAGAACGCGGTACACCTGACATCCCCGTAATAAAATCCGAAAGCGTAGGCGGACATTCTGTGTCATACGAAACTACGGCGTTATCAGATAGACAAAGATCTGCAGCTATGCGAAGTATCATCAATAAGTGGCTATTTGGGACTGAATTACACAATGTGTTTATCCATTCGGGTGCGTGATATGAGACAATTTCCAAATTCGATTACAAGTGATATAACAATTTGGGTCAGATACATAGATAGCCTTACAAACAATAATATAAATGTCAGATGTGTACTCAATAAATGCTTCTGGAATGACGATTCAATCAGTGTATTCCATAAGACGGGACAACAAATAACAAATTCGGTAACACTATATATTCCGTTAAGAAAAGAAATTACCGGAAAGCAATTTGTAACTCCGGAGGAATGGCAAGCAATGCCATATGATAAGCTGTCAGATTATTGGACGTTTAATATAAGGCAGCTTCCGTTGATGGCAAAAGGTGACAATTCTCACGAGTTTACATGGGGTACGGCCGGCGCGGTTACCACGCAGGAAAACCAGTTTATGACAAATAATCCATCGGTAAGACGCGCAACGGACTTTAACTTGCAAAATTTCGGAAGCGTTGCTTTACAGCATATTGTTATACGCGCGTGAGGTGATATATGGCTATTAAGATAGATTTCCCATCACAAGGAAAAGAGTTTTTTAAAGGTCAAACGGGAGCATATACACTTGTCGGAAAAATATCTTTTTCCCCTCAACTTCAAACTAGATTAAATGCAAATTTAGGAGTTGGTTCACCTTTTCAGATATTTTGGGATAATATGTTGCTGCAAGGAATGGAGTCGTATATACCGATGCTGACAGGCGCTCTTGTAAGGTCAGGCATTACAAATACTGTGGTTGGGCAAGGAATGCTTACGTGGAGAACTCCATATGCCAGGAAACAATTCTTTGAAGGAAGGCAACCGGGAGAAAATCAAACAGGCATCCTCAGGGGCAGATTATGGGCGCAACGTGCAGCTAACGATAAAATGGGCGAATGGGAAGAATCCGCCCAGAAATGGATTGAGAACAATGTTTAACGAAATCGAATATCTTTCTCCAATACGACAATTTCTTATGTCATATCCGGCATTAACTCCATTTGAAACGCTGGAAATTGATTATATGGCTTTTTCGGATATCACGCCAGGTCTTCCGCCTGGACTTGGGGCAATACAAATCGCCGGGAGTAATTCGGTCCAGTTTCAACAGGACATTCTTAGCAATCAAGTGCTATCAATACAAGATAATTATCTGTTTCTTTTGCGACGCAGAACAGGCGAAAACACATTGCGCAGGGATGCCGGAGATTTTTTGAGAAACTATGTCAGATGGATAAATTACGAAAACGCTATTAGAAATAGCAGCAAAAGAAACCCGTTATTGCCGGTATTCAGTAATTTTGATAATTTCGAAGAAACGATAACGGCGAACGGAGAAATGCAAATGGGCATTACTGATGATGGAGCCGATGAATTTCAGATTCAGTTACAATTAGCATATAAATTATTCTATGAAAGCGAGGACTATTAATAATGGCAACAATACCTACCTTTGATCTTACGGCCAGAGCAGAACGGAGACAATTTGCACTTTATGTGGATGTATCGGACGGATCCAGCACTCCCGAATGGGAAGTTCAGGGCTACGGCACAGAAGAGGCAGCGCTCGAATTTTCCCCGGATGAAGAAAGTTTAACTGATGTGCTGGGGATCCAACATAACTCTGTTAATAAATTGGAACGTTCGATGAGTTTTGACCCGAATACCATTAGACCCGTCGGGGACCACGGTAAGCTTAATCCCGTTCTGCACGAATATGCACGGCGCGGAGAGCTTACAAAATTGTCCACATTTAAAGTTTTGGTTGTGTATTGGTACACCACTGATAAAAATGCTGACTTGTATCCTACATGTACTATTATCCCGCAGTCATTGGGTGGTTCCGCGCGCACAGATTTTCCTTACGATATTAAACTTGGCGGCGAACCGATATTTGGAACAGCTGATAAAGCAACTGACGGTACAGTGACATTTACGCCAGAGGTTTAGTATGGATATTAAAATTATAAAGTCATATCCGGACAAAGAATTCCGGCGCACTGTTAAAGCAGATGAAAATATATCTGTGACAGATGAGCGCGGTGAGTATTTAATTAAATCGGGGTATGCCGAAAAGATAAGGGGTGCAAAATCGAGATGGAACTCTCAATCAGAAACGAACGGATCAAACGAATCGATATAATCGGAGAAGACGGAACGGTTTTAGGCCAGGTTGTATTTAATCCTTATGATATGGGGATTTACAGAAAATATACTGAAATCCGTATGCAGTTAGCCAAAGACAAACAGGAGTATGAGGCCATTGTAAAAGAATATGAGTCAATCCCGAAAGATACCCCTGAAGACGATATGCTTGAAACTGGCGAATATGATAAACTCAATGAAATTTATCAAGCAGAAAGCAAAATGAGCGGTGGAATCGAAAACATTTTCAAAAACTTGGAAATTGGAATTGATGGTCTTTTCGGGCATGGCGTCTACGAACTGATTACACAAGGCTATCAAGACGAAGGGATGTTAAATCCGCTGTTTGAGGCCGTAAAACCGTTTTTTGACGAAGCCGGCAAAGAACGTGGTGAAAAAGTCGGGGCAGCAAAACTGAATAGAGCGCAAAGAAGGACAACAAAGAAATAACATTAAATGCAGCGGAGTGGAGAAAATTGCTCCATTCCGCTTATTTGCTAGGCGGTGATACAATCAATCGGTTATTACAACGTGCTCCTAAATCGGTTATGATCGCAGGTACGGAATATGAAATAAACACATCGTATAGGGATTGCCTATTTACCATCGAGCAGTTGCAAAGTTCGGAGTTCGAGCCTGAAGAAAAATTAGAAATACTGATAAATAATATGTATCTTGAAGATCCTCATGATTTACAGGAAGCTGCAGAGAAAGCCTTGTGGTTTTTACGATGTGGAGAAGAATACAAAGAGTCAAATCAACCGGAATTGTGCGATTTTGCCCAGGATAGCGTATATATCTACAACGCGTTTTTAAAATCTAACATAAATCTTGATGACGAAGATATGCATTGGTGGACATTTATGTCCAGATTTGCCGAATTACCAGAAAGTTTTTTTTCCAGGCTTGTATATTTGCGCGCGCAAAAGAAAAAAGGCAAATTAACGAAGGATGAAAAATCCGAATGCGCTCGAATTGGATATGATGTAATTGAAATAAATAAATCGATTGATCGTGATTTAGAGTTTGAAAAACTATTGTAAGGCGGCGAAGCTATGGCAGACGGTACCATTAAAATTGACATAAGAGGCGATAGCTCAAAGCTGGGCGGTGATATTGCAAGGTCTGCCAATAAAGTTAAGAGCTTAACCAACGAATTTAATAATCAGGTCAAGGTATTGCGTGATTTGGAAAACGAAACTAAAAAAACGCAAGAAAGCCTTGATAAAATGAAAGTAGATCCGTCCAAACTTGCAAGCATCAAGCAGATGGAAGCGGATTTAAAGGCTGTTAATGCGGCCACAGTGGCCATAGAAAAAGAAAATGCTAACTTAGAAGCGTCTTATCAAAAAGCCGTTGAACAGCTAGAACAGCTTAAAGAAACGGGATTTAATACAGAGCAATTAACTCCATACATTAATGAAGTTGATCGCCTTGCGCAACAATTGGCTCCTATAGACGAAAAACTGGAATCCAATAGACAGAGAGCAACGGAAATGGCCCAAGCAATTGCGCAAATAAAAATGGATCCGTCAACAGCTCCCGAAGTGCAAGAGTTAGAGCAAAGATTGCAAGCATTATCTGGTGCAACAACCGAAACAAAGCAACGAATGGATCAAATATCCGGAGACATGAAATTCGCTAGGATTGGCGAAGCCGCAAGAGATGCAGGTCAAAAAATAATCAGCATGGGGCAGTCTGCTATTTCCGGATTGGGAAAAATTATATCTGCAGCAGGACGCGCAGCATCCAGCATATTCAGCATAGGTAAAAATTCGAATAGCGCAGCTGGCGGCATACAGAAAATGGCTGTTCGTATCGGAAGTATGATTAAAAATGCGTTTGTTTTTAATGTAATAAGTAAAGCATTACGCGGCTTTAGAAATACACTAAACAGCGTTGCTATGTCCGTGCCTCAGATATCCACTGCTGTTAGCGGGATAGGGCAAAATATGTGGACGGCATTTGCACCTATATGGGAGGCCATACAACCTGCACTGTTAACATTTTTAGGAGTTGTACAGAGAGTTACACAAGCTGTAGCAACTCTAATTGCTATGCTATTCGGAAAGACATACCAACAAGCATCCGCAAGCGCACAAGCCATACAAGCAAACGCGGACGCGTTAGATAATCAAGCTGCTTCAACCGGTTCAGCCGGAAAAGCCGCTAAAGATGCAAGCAAAGAACTTGCTGCATTTGATAAAATTAATCAGCAGTCTGCTGATACCGCATCTGGAGGCGGCGGAGGCGGCGGCGGAGGCGGTGGCGCCGGTGGTACGTTTGCCGATATGGAGGTACCAAGCAGTGCATTGTTGGATTGGATTGAAGAATTAAAAAACAAACTTCTTGAACTCGAACCTGATCTGGAATATTTTCGCAATCTTGGTTTTAAATTCGGTCAAGCAATTGCCGATTGGTTAGATAATATTCCATGGGACACTATTCAGGCGTGGGCGCGTTCATTCGCGATGAAATTAGCTGCATTTTTAGATGGGGCATTAGTACAAAGCACTTTACTACCATCGTTAGGGACCACGATTGCACAAGCCTTAAACACCGCATTAATATTTGTTTTTAACTTTATACGGACATTTCCATTTTATCAATTCGGTGTACGGATAGGAGAAGGATTAAACAATGCTGTAAATACTATTGATTGGGCTTTATTGGGAGCTACTCTAGCAGGCTGGATTATGTCGATAATTAATACAGCCTATGGTATTGTAACTACTTTTAACTGGGAAGAATTTGGTAATTCAATAGGAGAATCCATAAATTCATTCTTTAGAGACATTGAATGGGACACAATAGCAAAAACATTTTCCGAAGCAATAAAAGGTGTTTTGAACACTATGAGCTCGGCGATTTCTGAAATCAATTGGAAACAAATCGGAACAGATATAAAAACTTTTTTAGTCAATATGGACTGGGATGGAATCTGGAAAGCAATAAAAGATGCCATATCCGCAGCTTTTTCCGGATTCAGAGATTTGTTAGTCGGGATATTCGGTTCGGAAGAGGCTGCAGACGTTTTTGTCGGAATACTAACAGCTCTGGCCACGGTTATAGGGGTTATATCTGCAGCAATGGCAATATACAATGTGGCAACCGCAATAGCGGCAATCGTTACAAATGCGTTATTTTTACCAGTGCTACTAGTTGTTGCTGCTATAGTAGCATTAGTTGCAATAATATGGCTATTGATCGAAAACTGGGATTCAGTAGCGAAGGCCGCGCAGGATGCATGGGATTGGATTGTAGGTGTTTTTGTTGACGCTGCAACATGGTTTGATGAGAATGTAATTCAACCAATTTTCGGATTTTTCCAAGGCTTATGGGATACAGTTACAGATATTTTTTCGGGTGTTGCGGAATTTTTTGGATTCGGAAGTGATGCAGCGGATGAATATAAAGATGGTATGTCGGGATCGCTAGAAACTGCTGAGGAAGATGTAATAGAACCATTTTTGGAAGACACAAAAGCAAGTTTAGATCCTATGGAGGATATAGGGACACAATCTGGGAGCAAATTAAAAGATGGTATATCTGGCGAATTAGAAGATAGTGCCGATGAAACATATGGAACATTTCTGGGGGACACGCAAAAAACTCTTAATTTGGAAGATATCGGAACCCAGTCAGGCGCTAAACTCACTGAGGGCATTACCACATCGCTGGACGGAAGTGCAGATTCAACCTACGCGTCATTTCTTTCCGACACCGAAAAAACTCTTAATTTAGATGATATTGGCTTACAATCCGGGTCAGATTTAACAAGCGGTTTAACAACATCTTTGGACGGAGCTGCTGCATCAACATTCCAGCCACTTCTATCCGATACAGAAGAGACTTTAGACTTAGAATCTATTGGCATGAGTTCCGGACAAGGATTTACTACCGGATTAACTAATTCGTTGAGCGGTGTTGCGGAAACAACATTCCAACCGTTTATTGACGAAGTAAACGGATTGCTAGGCACCGGTACCGGACATTCTATTGTATTTGAAGGTATTGGAAATGAGATTGTAGAAGGTTTAAAGACCGGATTGGCTCCTATAACATCGTCTGCAGGAAATGTTTTTGTAGAAATGGTAACAACAATTAAGAATTCATTTTCTGGAATTGGTGTATTCTTTTCTGACATATTTAAAGTTGCTTGGATTAATATTAAGGCTCCTTTTGCCTCTACTGCAACCTTTTTTTCACAAGTAAATTCCAGAATTAAAAATGCATTTTCGACCACAAAAACTTTCTTTTCGAATACTTTTAAATTATCTTGGCAAGCAATCGAAAAAGCTTTTTCCACTGTCAAAACTTTTTTCTCTAGAACTTGGCTCAATATAACTGATGCATTTAAAACTGCCGGCACATGGTTCAGAACTACTTTCGGCGTAGTATGGAAGAACATAGAAGCCTCATTCTCAACATCAAAAACTTTTTTTACAAGCGTTTGGGAAAACATAAAAAATACATTTTCAGTTGTGCCAAAATGGTTCGAGACTACATTTACTGATGCTTGGACAAGAGTAAAAAATGTTTTTTCAACTGGTGGAGCAATATTTGTCGGGATTCAAGACGGAATTGTAAATGGTTTAAAAACAGTAGTAAACGGCATTATTAACGGAATGAATGCAGTACTCTATACTCCTTTTAACGCTTTAAATCGTGCTCTGAATACAATTAGATCGGCTAACGTTGCTGGTAAATATCCTTTTGCTGGATTGCCATATATCAGCATCCCTCAAATCCCACGCTTAAAAGTCGGCTTAGACTATGTTCCTTACGACGAATTCCCGGCATTGTTACACGAAGGAGAACGCGTTCTTACCGCCGAAGAAAACAAAGCCTATACCGCGTCATTAGGCAGTGGGATATCAGCCGGCACTATGGCGCAATTAAACAATTTTTCGGTATCCCCACAAGCCACAGCGGCCATTGCGGCAACCGGCAGCACTTCCGATGGCAATTTAATTGCGGAGTTCAAGGCAATGCGAGAAGAGATGAGATCGCTAGTAAATCAAATGGCTTCTGTTGCTGTTTCGAATTCCGGTGGAGGAAATGTTGTAATCAATTCCGATTCTACGATGGGCCAGCTTATCAGGTTACTGCGATTTGAACTGGTCAAGGAAGACAACCGCGCAGGATTCAGAATCCAACCTCAAAGGGTGACATAATGATATTTGCAATCAATGGAAGAGAGTACCCTAATCTATTTATAATCGATTACTCCGTCAAGCTTGAAACCCTTGACGGAGAAGGGACCGGCAGAACTAAAGCTGTTAACTGGCCGATGATCCGGGATCCGCAAGGCACTATCATAAATCTAAGCCTCGAATTTGGCACAAGCAATTCCAAGGAACCGGATTTTGTGCATTTATGGGGAGTATGCAAAAGTATGGGGAAAACAGATTTTGTGTCGGTTAAGTTTATGGATCCTACGGGAAGCATAATTGAACAATACATGTATCTTGTAGCTTCCGATTTAAGGTACAAGCGAATTTATCAAGAGGACGATATAGTAATAACGGACACATTATCAATTTCTTTTATCGCGCAGAAAGGAATGTGATATGAGTAATATGCAAATAAGGTTTGCTCAAGTAGACCCGGCAGCAAAAGCCGATATTGCAACCATAACCGCCTCAGATAAAAGTCCGTGGAGTGTTCTGAATGATTTAAAATATGACAATATGCCGGAGCCAGGGAATTACGCAACTTTTGAACACAATTTTTGGATACTTGATGGAACAAAAGATATATTTCCTGAGGATACGAGTAATCGAACATGGGGCTTATGGACTAATAGCATGAGCGATGAAAACGGAAATTTTTCATTTCCTTCTACGCTCACAATTGAATTTTCTGTTAACCACAAAGCGCCTGGTCTTACATTTGGCTTTTATCCCGGAACATCGGATTTTGTAAGAGAGGTTAAAATAACATGGTATGATTCATCGTCGGCGGAAATCATTACCGGAACATATACCATGACATCTGATTTAACTGCGATTGACGAGGCGGTAGAAGATTTTAGAAAAATCACAATTGAGTTTGTGACAACTGCAATACCGCATAGATATGTTAAATTGTATCGCATTGATATCGGAAGAATCAGGATAATATACGATGAAGAGATTGACACTTGCAACATTTATGAAGAAATAGACCCTACTATTGAAAGTATAGGAATCAACACTTTAAACTCGCAAATCCGAACGCTAAACCCGTTTTTTTCTCCATTATCCAGTGCGGTGGCAGATGACATGATGATGAAGAGACAAATGTTAAAAGTCACAAGAAATGGGGAAGAATTTGGCACGTTTTTCTTAAGGACATGGGAGGATATAGATAATAGCGGATTGGTGTTTAACTTTGAGTGCGATGACGCAATGAGTGTCTTAGATTCTTATACCTTCATGGGAGGGCTGTATGATAATGTTTTAGCCTCAGATATACTAGATGAAATATTTCGCATTTCATTTCCGACAGGGATTATAAACTATGACCTCGATAAGGCATACACGGAATCTACTGTATCAGGATGGATCCCAATTTGTCCATGTGGAACAGCTTTTCAGCATATTATGTTTGCGTTAAATGCGATAGCGGATACGTCACGGCAAGGGAATCTTTTGATTTATCCGCGCGACATATATTCCACGTTTTCTTTACCATTAGAAGAACAGTATCGTGGAGGAAGCACGAAGCCTACAACTTACTATTCCGGAGTAGATGTTACAGCATATAAATATGTTAAAGGACAGGAGACTGTAACTCCTCAAAGCGGAACATTAGAGGTCGGGCAATACGAAATCAGATTTGCAGAGCCTCTTCATACTTTGTCACTTACTGGTCAAGCTTCAATATTGGAAGCGCATGTCAACTATGCTGTAATAAGAGTCACAGTTAAAGGAGATGTTGTATTAACTGGCAGAAGATACGTTAACAACGAACTCATAAAGTCAAGCAGAAGAGAAATATCCTCCGGAGAAGTAGAAAATATAAAAAGCTACGAAGGATATACGTTAACTACACATGATATAGGAAAGGATCTCGCTGATAAAAAGCTTGAATATTTAGAAAACCGGCTTGAATTTGAAACCGATATGGTTCTGGGGAATCGCGAAGTGGGGTACATAATAAATGCTGAAACAAAAGTGCATGATTTTACTGGAATTATAACAAGCTTAGATATTAATTTGAGACCTGATAAAGCAACCATGATTGCTATCGGCCATGTATACGAGCCTATTGTTGGTTTTGATTTTACAAATATGGCTTATACTGGAAATTACATTTAATCTTTGGAGGGATTATGTACAAGAACAGAATCGATAATATAGGAAAGATGAGCGCAATATCTTCAGGAAAATATGATATTCCAATAATTTTACCTGATGATGTGGATCAAATTGAATGGATCGGATTCAATTATGTGAAATCGCAAAATGATTGTAAAGGAAAGGGAGTCCATTTTTTTCTTGATGATTATCAATTTTTACGTACATGGAATAATCCAAATGATTATATTGATAAACTTAGGAAATTTGATTGTGTTTTATCCCCTGATTTTTCGACATTTACAGATTACCCAATGGCAATGCAAATTTTTAATCATTATCGTAAGCATTGGATCGGAGCATATTGGCAAAATGCAGGAATCCCGGTGATACCTACAATTTCGTGGAGCGATGAGAAAAGCTTTGAATGGTGCTTTGATGGAGAGCCGAAAGAATCGGTTATTGCCGTAAGTAGTATCGGCACTCAGAAAAATCCTAAATCCAAAGATGCGTTTTTATTTGGATACAATAAAATGATGGAAGAATTACGTCCAAAAAAAATATTGTTTTACGGAAATGTCCCTAAAGAATGTCATGGAAACATTGTCAATATCGAAGCATTTCAAAATCACTTTAGAAAGGATACGTGAAAATGGGAGGAAGAGGCGGTACAAGCAACGCAGCGAGCACATCAACGATAGGCAATTCAGCATCAATCGGCGTTGAAAATAGCAAAAGCCGGAGCAGCGGAAATCAATGGAAATACACTGTATTGGAGGCTACAAGTGCAGGAGGAGGCGCTATAACTATTGGGTATCCAACTGCGACTAGCTATGACAATCCTAACAAAAATACCACGATCGCTAATTACGATTTAAAAGCGGGAATATTTAACGAGATGGGAAGCAGGGAACTAAAATCGCATAATATAAATTGGTCAAATGTCACTGAGGTATCCGGTCAAACTTATGATCTTAGAGGATATCTTAGGGATTTGGGTTTTAAATGGGATTCTGGTTCAAAAAAATGGGTTAAATAATCATGAGCGTAATTGATACATTGATTTTTGACAGGACATTAGCAGACGTCCAAAGAGTCAGCGAAATAAATAACAAAATTATAATTTCCACAATATCCAGTTTAACACCTGAAGAACTATCCGAATATTTGCCCGGCATGAAAGGCGCATATAACTATTTCGATCTAAACCGCATTGGAGAAGCGATTAAATTTCTAGCAAATCGCTTTTTAACATGGGATGA
>Ga0154000_1000134_pt1 | contig 21645 bp, 16 predicted proteins | sample TSNC084MetaG_FD_104674 | JGI IMG/M metagenome (GOLD analysis project Ga0154000, IMG submission 104674) | Attine ant fungus gardens microbial communities from North Carolina, USA - TSNC084 MetaG | ecosystem: Host-associated > Fungi > Mycelium > Unclassified | place: USA: North Carolina, Lumber... | reverse complement strand
TGAATAAGCATATCGGGATTTGCCCGGAAGCATGCGATTATCTCTTTCAGATGATTGGCAAAACGATCGCTATATCCATATCCCTGAAACCCTTGCATACACAAAAGGTGATGTGCTCTAATTATAACAGGAATGTTCATTACACCAGTACACCAATCCCTTCCTCTACAAAATCACAAAAACCAAAACCGCCGCGCAAGTAGTGAGGATAAACCAGTCTGCTTTGTTGGTTTTGAACATAGCCCTCGTTCTTACTTCCGAATAACAACGTGATTCCATTGCATAGACAATTTCATCGGCTCTTCTCAGCGTACGGCTCAAAAGCGGGAAAACGATAAAATTCACTCTTTTAATGGGGTTTCTCCTAAGTTCTACACAACGAGATTTTTGGGCATTCATCATTTCTGTATAGCTGTCAAATATAACGGGAAGCAATACAAAGGTAAGGTTAATCATCGTGGCAACCCGTACTTCTGGTATAAAAGGAATCGGTCGCAGGTACCACTCGATTACATTTTTAAATGTCAAAAGTGAAGTCGTACCGGTCACAATGGTACAGACCATAATGACAAGGATGAGACGGCCGGCAAAACGCAGACCTGCCATTACACCTTGTATTGAAACACTCTGAATAGGGAAATATGGTATCGGATCACCCGCTATTGTAAAAGCGTTTGTCACCAGCACAATTAAAATAATCACGGCAAAAAACTTCATCTCCTTCAGTAATGCGGCGATCGGCAGCCTTGCGATGATCAAAGCGGCGGTAACTAGAGCAAGCGGCACAAGATAATGGCGCCATTCGGAGGCGAGGCTTGCCGACAGGCACAGCAGTAACATACCTGGCAGCTTCAGCCTGCCGTCCATCCTGTGCAGTACCGTATTCTTATGCATATAATGGAAAAATGTCACTTGAACCACGTAATCCTGCCAACCTCCTCGCCATTTTTAACCGGCATGCGTACTCCATAATTTTCGGCACGGTAAATAACGTCTTCCGGCTTTCCGTCCTCCACAAGCTCCCCTTTATGAAGAATTACCAGCCTGTCGGCATGCGCCAATACTTTTTCCAATTCATGTGTGACCAGAAGGATTGTATGCCCGGTTTTGTGAAGCTGTACGAGCTGCCGAAGCACCTGTACGACACCCGGATAATCCAATCCTGTAAAGGGCTCGTCAAACATGATGATTTTAGGTTTCATAGCAAGCACACCGGCGACCGCGAGTTTTCTCTTTTGCCCGCCGGACAGGGTGTGCGGGCTTTGGGCCGATAAATCGCTCAGATCTACGGTTTCCAAAGCCTCCCGCACAATCCGGTCAATCTCAGAGACTGGTAAATTCAGATTTTCCGGCCCGAAGGCGACGTCTTCCGCTACTGTCTGCCCCACAATCTGACTGTCGGAATCCTGAAAAATCAACCCGATTTTACGTCTCGCTTTGGCAATGTTCTTCGTTATCGGTTCTCCGTCGATAAGCACCTTGCCCTTGGTAGGGACAAGCAGGCCATTTAAGTGACGGATTAAGACTGTTTTTCCAGAGCCATTCGCTCCGGCGATAATCACGAATTCGCCATCATGAACCTGCAGACTGATATCCCTAATGGCAGTTGTGCCGTCGGGAAAAACATGGGTCAGGTTTACCGCTTCCAAGACCGGCATTTATTCCTCCCCGACATATGCCTGCCGGACAGAAGCAGAGACCAGGGTTTGCTTAAAGCGTGGCAGGAGAACACACCCTAAAGCGGAGGCCGCGGCGATTTTTATAACAAGGCCGATGATAAATGGGGTAAATCCGGCCGCCAGTGCCGCGGCCCAACTAATATTCATCTGAAATTTCAGCCATGGTACACCAATCGCGTACAGCAATATGTTACCTATCACTAAAGCAATCAAGTTCGTAACGATGGATGGTTTACTCTTGCTTGTGAGGAATCCAACAGCGGCGGCCATGAGTAGATAGCCGAAAAGAAACCCTCCGGTTGGCCCCACAAGGACCGCAAGCCCGGCGCTGCCGCCGGCGAAAACCGGCAGTCCAAGAGCTCCTAACGCAAGATACAGGCCCGTACTTATCAGTCCATATTTAAACCCCAGGAAAAGCCCGGTTACCATAACAAAGAAGTCCGCCAGCACAATCGGGACAGGTCCCACAGGGATCGGTATACTTATGTACCCTCCGATAATGATGAGTGCCGTAAATAAGGCACAGTAGACAGTCATTCGAAGGTTAAGAGTGGTGTTTTTTGGCATTTGAATTGCTCCTTTACTTTTTTGTTATTATCGGCGCGAGAATGTGCCAAAGCGCTTTCTTTTTTATATTGATTGTCACTTCACATTCCCTCCCGATTAAAATTAGTATACCGATAAAAACCGCTAATGTCAACCTATATATTAATTAGGTTGACATTAGCGGTTTTATTCCCGATTCTTTAACACCTCTGCCGGCAGCATCATATTGATTCTGCGCACCAACAGTTTATTGATCAGGAAATAGGATAAAATAATTCCGCCATATATTATAACATACATATACCATTTCAGGGTTAAATCGAGTCCCACCGCTACATTGGAAACAAAGTACGGGTACAAGGCATCCATCGTCAGTTTTGCAGCCGGTATACAGATAAGCGCAGATAGACCGACCATGATAAAATTCCCATCCAGATATAATTTCTTGATTTCTTTTCTGCGGTATCCAAACACTTTCATCAGTGAAATATTGTAGGCAGACCGATCCAGCATAACCTTCATCATCAGATACATAACAATGACAAAAATAATAATGGATACAACCGTCATCATCTTAACCATCGGCCCCATCATGTCGTTAAAGACAGCCGCTGATTTTTCAATATTCTCTCTGGTAACCACTCCGTAAAGACGGTCGGAATCAATGTTTAATTCCCTGTCAGCAAGCACTGTATTATAGTAATCCTCATTCTGTCCAAACAGTTCCCGCATACTGGAGATATCCATAAATACGTGTAAACCAATGGAATATGGAACAATCTGAGCGACCGTGAAAGCATAATAGCGTTCATGGATCTCATCCTCCAAAATCAGAGTATCTCCTGCCTTCAGCTTAAATTTACCGGCCGCCGAATCCGATAATGTCACCTTATTCTTTCCTGCCTCCACCTCAAAATCAAAATAGGGATTATCGGGATTTATGCCCAGCAATGTAACATCCAAATCATAACCATAAGCTTCCTTATTCAAACTTTCCAGATAACACGCCTCACCGCCTGTCGGTATAGTGCTTTCGGGATACTTAAAGGTGTACATATACTCATACGCCGCATCACGTTCATTTTGTTCGATCAGATTATTACAGAGGGCACTACAGTTTACACCCAGCAGTAAAATCAGCAACGAGATAAACATACCGGTGATTACCGCAAAACTGCTGCGAATTTCCCGCAGAAACTGCCGGACCTGGAATTTACGTACATACCCCAGCTTTTTCAATTCCACCTGCCTGAACGGTCGATCCGACTGCTCATTACGCATCAGTTTCAGAGCCGGCTGCGAGAGCTTTTTATTAATCACCAGCAGATTGACCATTACCGCCACTACCGGCGGCATGATCAATCCATAAACCAACAGATAGAGCGGATAATAGCCGACAATTTCCGGCATGGAAAAATAGGCAATCGAATCCTCGGCAAAATACCCTGTGCCTATAACACTAAATCCTAACGCTGTACCAACCGCTCCGCCCAACGCGGTAATCAGCACCGGCAGAGTCAGATAATGCCGGATCAGTTCGCCTTTTTTGGCCCCTAGTGCATATAACGCACCGATCACCGGATATTCACGCTCAATCCCATGGATGACAAAGACCGATATGACAAAAGTGAATAAGATCATCGCGATCACACCGGCGGCCATGCCGACATATTTATTGATTATTACGTCATTAATCGAGCCTTCGATGCGGGGATTATGATCTCTTGTTACAAATTTAGTCAGATTATCTATTTCATAATCAAAATACGCATCAAGTGCTTCATCCGTCTTCTCCTGCAGCTCTTCGATTCCTTCCAGAAGTTCCTCCGAACCATCTTTCGCCGCTGCCACGCCCTCCGTGTACCCGGCAATTCCATCCCGATAAGTTTTCAGGCTGTTCAGACCATCCAGAGCTTCCTGCAGTTGTTCCCTGACCTTGGCATCCCCTTCGCCTCCCATCAGATCGGCCAGCACCGATTGATAATTCGTTTCGGTCAAATTGACATTAATGCCGCTTTCGCCGAGCTGCTCCTCTACCTGGGCCAGCAGCATCGCCAGCAGCCAACCGGAACCACTCACGAGTGATTCATTATACCCCGCCAGGGTTCCCATACCCTCTTTGAGGGCTGCTGTTCCTTCTCCGAGACTGCCGGCACCTTGCTGAACTGCCGCCACGCTGTCGACATAAGCCCCCACTCCCTCTTTAAATTCCTGCAGACGAACCAGCCCTGTTAACGCTGAGCTCAGCTGACCGGCCAACTCTGCATTCCCGGTACTTTGCAGTTGGTCAATCACGCCATTCAGTGTCTGCCGGTAATTTTCTTCGGTTAAGGCTGCGCCATAAGGAGAGAGCGTCTCCGATACCTGAGCAAGCTGTACTGTAAATATCTGGGCTGCCCCCTCTTTCAGGCTGCTGTTATTCTGCACCAGTTCATTCAGCCCGTCGTTCAATACCCAAATTCCATCCTGCAGACTTTCAGATCCTGCCAGAGCCTCCTCCACTCCCCGCGTATAAGCGGTAACCGCCTCCTTATACCCGGCCACACCGTTAAGTCCGGTCAGTGTGGATTCCAGCTGCTCCTTGAGCAAACCATCACCGGCCATAACCTCACGGATCACCTGCTCGTAATTAGACGCGGTCAGTACCGTGTCATTGCCCAGACTCTTCAGTTCATCTCCGGCACTTTCCAGATAGGAATCCATAATGGTATTAATGCCATCCTTCAGCTCCTGATTAGAATCGGTTAGTTGGGCAAGACCATCCCGCATTTCCCGGACTCCGTCTTTAAGGGCACGGATCCCCTCCTGCATCTCATTTTTTACACGGAGAGCATCCTCCAGCATTTCTTGAAAAAGCGCGTCCTCCACTTCCGATTCATCAAACGCAAGATCACACAGATATTCTTGCACTTCTTCATTGGTCATACTTCCGTTCAAAAGATAGCTATAAATATACTCTTCACTCTTTAGCGCCCTGCCCGCTTGTTTCAACTGCTGATATTGTTCCGCATTGACAAAGGCCGTACCAAAATGTCTTCCGTCTGCTGAAGAGTCGGTATCTTTTTCCAGCACCAGGTCATAGTCCGGCGTCGATCCGATGCCGGTAATAGTAAACACCGTGCCGCCGATCTCAATAGAATCTTCAACCGTAAGCCCCTTTGCTTCGGCGTAAAGCTTTTCAACCACGATCTCCTGCTGTCCGGCAGCCAATTTCCCTTCGGTCAAATCGATCTTATTGATATTGTCCCGGTTCTGATAGATGCGGATGGCAGAATCATCCGCCATCAAATAATCGAGATAAAACATCCGCTCCAGCGTAATCCCCTTATTCTCCATATCTTTTACAACTTCATCGGCCAGGGGTACAAAGACACTGAAACTACCATCTTCTATCTGGTTTCTCGCGCCCCCATCGGTAACGCTTCGGATAATATTCTCTGCCGCTCCTACCATTCCCACGATCAGATACATCCCCAATACAATCAATAAAAACAAAGCCATATAGCGGGTTAAATTACTGCGCAAATCCCGGAAGATGCGCTTTCTTAATACCTTCTGCATGCTATAAGTCCTCCAGTTTATCCGCCGGTGTCCGAATCTCATTCAGGTAATCTTTGGTTATCATCCCATCTTTGATCTTTATTACTTTATGTACCATATCTTTCATTGCAGTATTATGGGTCACGATCATCATCGTCGTATCATAACGCCGGTTAATTGCTTCCAGCAATACCAGAATATCTCTGGAAGATTTAGAATCCAGTGCCCCCGTCGGTTCATCGCAGAGAAGCATCGCGGGGTTTTTAATCAGCGCCCTGGCCAGAGCACATCTCTGCTGCTGGCCGCCGGAAAGCTGAGCCGGGAATTTATTCTGATGTTCCGTAAGACCGAGGATGTTCAGTAATTCCTCTAAGTCCATCGGTTCTTCGGTCAGAAATTCACACACCTCGATATTTTCCCGTACGGTAAGGTTGGGAACCAGATTATAAAACTGGAATACAAACCCCAGCTTATCCCTCCGGTAGTCGGAAAGCTGCTTCTGATTCATCGCCCCGATATCCATCCCATCCACTGTTACTGAGCCGGAATCCATCACTTCCAGACCGCCAAGGATATTCAGAAAGGTAGATTTTCCAGAGCCGCTGGGCCCCAGGATCACACACATCTGTCCTTTTTCCACTGCGGTGCTGATTCCTCTGAGAACCTCCCGATAGCTATTCCCCTCTCCGTAACTCTTTTTCATATCGGTTATCTTTATATACATATCGCTTCTCTCCCTTACGAATTAGTTATAACTAACCCCATCCGAGACAAATGAGAATCTAAGTCCTCTTCCCGGCAGTTATGGTTACACATGTTCCTTCTCTTCATTAAATATATAATGCAGCAGTCCCTCTACCATCACGTCTATCGTTTCCATCATCGCTTCCGTGATCATCGCATGATTAATAGACGCCAAATACATCGCATGGATATAATTATGTACCACCGTCGGTTTGACTCTGCCTGTATCCTGACCCAGCATGCGCAGAATCCGCTCAAACGCTTCTACTTCCCGGTCGTGAAAAGTATCCATCTGCGCTCCGCTGGTATTGGTCAGCAAATGTTCCAGTTCATCATGGTTAGAGAAGAAAAAGACCTGCTGCGGGTCGTATAAAAAACTCTTCAGAAAACCACCGGCAGCCTGTCGTATATTTTCCGGCGAAGTTTTTTTAAGTAATGCTTCCGCCTCTGCTAATACCTGGCTGTAGATCTGCCAGACCATTTCTAAGAACAGCGACTCCTTATTGTCGTAGTAATTATAAAAAGTACCCTTGGCTACTTTGCACGCTTTTGTGATATCATCGACGCTGACATTACGGATACCCCGTTCAATCACCAGTTTCTTACTGATTTCTAAAAACTGCTTTTTTTGAATTTCCCGCTCTTCGGCAGTCAGTGCTCTGGGTGACATTTTAACACCTCTTTCTATTATGACCGCTTTTTAATTTCCGGTCATTTTAATTTTACTACTTAAAATTGGCACTGTCAAGTATTTTGCTTGAAAAAATTCTCTCCGAAAAGAATCCTCTCTCTCACGATTGCCATAAGATGATTTCTTTAAATATTCATGCATGATTTATTATTTTTCTTCCACACTAATCCCGAGGTGATTGTCTTTGAGATATGAGAATTTACATGATTTGATAAATAACAGCAGCAGTACACGGCGATACTTTCTGTCATTGCCGGTATCTATGCAGCTGGCACTCCATGAACGTGGTGAATATATCCACACTGCGCAGGAAGTCCGAATCCATGCAGACGCTGTTAAGCAGCAAAACAGATTGTTTGGGCAGAACCAATCGGATTGACACAAAGAGGGTGGGGAGCCAACCAGGTTCCCCACCCTCTCTCTTAAATTTATGCCGTTATGCCTTTCTTCTCCCGCCGGACAGTGTCTTTCTTCTTACCACTGTTATCCCGGCGATCCCGAGTATGGAAATACCGGTCAACGCCATCCACGGCCAGCTTGTATTGCTGTCCCCCGTGGCCGTACTGCTGCCGGATTGTTTAACCGTCAGCGTGGTCTCGGCGAAGCCGTCGGTAAATTCCACCGTCACGGTGTAGGTGCCGTTTTTCAATGTCTTTAAATACGACTCCTTTAGCGTAATAACCGTGCTGCCATCGGCGGCGGTATAGTTATTGGAAGCCACTTCTTTGCCGTCTATGAGTAACTTTACGAACTTGGAATAGGGCGCGTCTATCTTGCCTGTGAGGTCGCCGGAGCCTGTAAACGTACCGAAGCCGGACATGAACTTAAACGCCTTCAATAATGCGGCGATCGCGTCGTTTATTGCCTTTGCCGCCGCGTCGGCTTCTGTCTGGGTCACGTTCGCTTTCCCACGGAGCGCCTGGCCTTCGGTCAGAGCGGCTTGCAGTGCGTCCCATGTGGCGTTGGTGTAGGCGCCTTTCTCTAACGCCTTGCCCTCTGTAATGGCGTTATCCAGCGCGGTGAAATCAACCGCAATCAGGCTGTTCTGGAAGTCCTCTATGGCCTTTTGCAAAGCTTCCTTCGCCTGGTCGGCCTCCTCCTGCGACGCGTTCGGCTCGTCAATAATTTTCTGCGCTTCGTCGATGGCGTCCTGCAGTTTATCCACCGCGTCCTGCGGATATTGTCCGTCACCGCCGCCGATATTTTCCGGCTCCAGATCGTCGATCCGCTTCTGCGCTTCCTCAAGCAGCTCCTCCGCGCTGACGGTGTCGGCCAGCACCTTGATTTCAAAGGTGGCCGCCGTGGATTTGTAATTGATGGTTTCATCCGCCAATACGGTGATGGTAGCCGTACCCACGCCCTTGATAATGAAGTTTCCGTTCGCGTCAAAGTCGATGACCGCCACGTTGCTGCTCTGGAAGGAAATCTTCGGGTTTTCCGCCGCCGCGTTGGAGTTTGGTGTAACGGTAAAATCGTCTCCGCGGTTGATTTTGAGTAAATCCTGCAAACCGGTCAGTAACTGCTCCGCCTTCGCCACTGTTACCACACACAGCGCTGAGGTCTCCGCATAATTGGCGGTGGCCGCCGCCGTTACGGTGATCGTCGCCGTACCCGCGCCCACAATTGTGACCTTTCCGGTATTCGAGTCAACCGCTGCTACCGAGGAATTATTGCTCGTAAAGCTAAACACAGGATCTTCAAAACCGGAGGGAGAAATGGTGAAATTCACATCCCCATAGGTTACGTTGTAGTCCTTTATACCGGTGATGATCTGTTTGATGATATACCGGAACGCGCCGATGTCTACGGCGTAGCTTCCCTGCGTCCCGCTTACGACCAGATTGCCGTTTATATCGCGCATATCCAGTATCGTGAGGCTGGTGCCACAACGGCTGTTGAGTACAGCAATAATGGGGGCGGCGGCCGCCGCATACAGGTCATAGCCACCCTGCTGTATCGCGTAGGCTGCGGCGGCGGTCAGGCTGCCGTCGGCGTTAAAATCCGCGGCGGCCGGAGCGGGAGAAAGAGTGGATGTTGTCACGCCGTCGCTCTCATATTTTAAATTGCCGATGATGCTTGATTGGTATGAGGGAGAACTACCGTTAAGGTTGTAAATGTTATCGGTAACGGTCGTGCTGTTGTTATTCAGCGTTACGATACAGTTGGTCAACACCGGGCTGCTGGCGCTGTTGTACATGCCGCCGCTATTGGTAGCAGAGTTGCCCGTGAATGTGCAGTTCAACAGCGCCGGGCTGCTGACGCTGTTGTATATGCCGCCGCCGTCGTCGGTGGCAGTGTTATCCGTGAATGTGCAATTCATCAGTCTCAGGCTGCAGCTGGAGTTGTTCATGCCGCCGCCGTGGACGCCAGTGTTATCCGTGAATGTGCAGTTCGCCAGCACCAGGCTGCTGCGGGAGTTGTTCATGCCGCCGCCATGGATGCCAGTGTTGTCAGTAAATACACAATTGGTCAGCGTCGGGCTGCTGTCGTAGATATACATGCCGCCGCCACTGATGCTGGCGGAGTTGCCCGTGAATATGCAGTCGGTCAGCGTCGGGCTGCTGACGTCGTTGTACATGCCGCCGCCGGAGGAGGCAGAGTTGCCCGTGAATGCGCAGTCGGTCAGCGTCGGGCTGCTGCCGTTGTTGTACATGCCGCCGCCGGTGCTGGCAGAGTTGTCCGCGAATGCGCAGTCGGTCAGCGTCGGGCTGCTGCCGTTGTTGTACATGCCGCCGCCGGAGGTGGCAGAGTTGTCCGTGAATGCGCAGTCGGTCAGCGCCGGGCTGCTGCCGTCGTAGTTGTATATGCCGCCGCCGTCGCGGGCCGTATTGCCACTGACTGTGCAGTTCGTCAGCGTCGGGCTGCTGCCGTCGTAGTTGTATATGCCGCCACCGTCGCGGGCCGTATTGCCGCTGACTGTACAGTTCGTCAGCGTGGCTGTGCCGTTTATATATACCCCGCCGCCGTTATCGCCGCCAGCACCGCCGCGGTTGACGCAGCAGTCTTGCACGGTGCAGTTTTCCATCTCGAGCGTGCTGCCGTCACCGGTCATGGCCACCCCGCCGCCGGCGCCGCCGTTAAAGCAGTTTTGTATGGTGCAGTTTTTCATTTTCAGCGTGCCATCGCCGGTTATGGCCACTCCACCGCCGCCGGAGGTTCCGTCGTTGATACCGGTCAGCGTCAGGCCGCTCAGCGTGAGCGCGACGTCCGCCTCAGCAGACGAAAAGTGGCGGAAGCCGCCGTTTGTCTTGATCTCCACGGCGGACCGGCCGTTTATGACGGCGCTCTTTGTGATGGCCGGCAGCGCGCTTTCCAGCGTGATGGTCCATATGCCGCCACTGTAATTCGGGTCGCTCTCCGAGATCGCAAAGGTAATCTCGCCGCCGTTGGCATTGGCGTACTTCACCGCCTCACGCAGACTGTCTGCACCGCTGTCATTGGTATTTTTGACAACCAGGCCGGGCTCGGAATACTCCGCCACAATGACCTTGGCGACGCTGGAGACCGCGTCCTGTGTGTGCTCCGCCGATACGACGCAGTAATAATAATATGTCCCTTCGGTCAGGTCTGTGGGGATCGTAAAGCTCGGGTCTGTCGCGCCCGGGATCTCCGTGCCGCCCGTGGTCGTGGCCGTCGCATTGCTATACCACTGGTAGCGCAGCGTCTGGTTTCCCGTCGTCGTCGCCAAAACGACGAGTGAGCCGCTGATATGCCCCTCCATCACAGAGGTCTCAGCCGCGGGCTGCGTACCGATGGTGATGAGCGGCGCTGCTACCGTAAAACTCACGTCAAAGTTCTCCGCTATGCCGTTATCCCCTGTGATGCTCACCGTAGCCGTATAGGTCGCCGCCGCAAGGCCGGTTTTGGGTGTCACCGTGAAGGTGGTTGAATTTGTGCCCGTCAGAGAAGCCGCCATGCCGGTTTTATCCAGCGTGAAGCTGTCCGCGCCGGTTCCGGATAATGCCGCGTCAAGACCGGCGGCGCTGCCCGAACCCGCGTTGGCCACCGTCACCGTCAGCGCCTCCTGCCCCGCGTATCCCACGACTGCGTCGGGGAAAGTATGCGAACCCGTCGTTATACTGTGTGTCACGCCATAGGTGTAGTCCGCGTCAATGGTGAAATCTCCCAGGCTTATTCCCGCCGCCGCATAGTTCGTGCCATCGGCGATGTCCACGGTAACCGTATAGGTTCCGGCATTTATCGGAGCGATGGTGCTGTTTTCATAATAGACGGTGATATCGCCCAGCCCGCTTATGCCGCTCGCTGCCGTGACAGTCACCGGCTTGGCTGCGCCATCATAGATGACGGAGGCCAGGGAATATTCGAGGTCGGCTGCGGTCGGCTCGGCTTTGTTTATGGTAAAGTTCCCCAGCGTCAGCCCTGTCACTGCCGCATAGCCCGCGCCCTCCGCGATGTCCACAGTGACCGCATAAGTTCCGGCGTTTATCGGGGCAGTGGCGCTGCCCTCATAGAAAACGGTGATATCGCCCAGTCCGCTTATGCCGTTCGCCGCCTGGACGGCCACCGCCTTAGCTGTGCCGTCATAGACGACGGAGGTCAGGGAATATGCAAGGTCGGCAGTGTCCGGCTCAGGTTTACTGTTTACCGTAAAGTGCACGGTAAAGCCGGTGGATATGCCGTTATCCCCCGTGATGCTCACCGTGGCCGTGTAGGTTTCCGCTGCAAGACCGGTCTTAGGCGTCAATTGGAAAGTGGTAAAGTTCGTGCCCGTCAGGGAAGTCGCCATGCCGGCCACGTCCAGCGTAAAATAGTCGCTTGCGGTTGCCCCCTCCAGGGCGACGGCCAGATTCTGCGCGTTCCCGGTGCCGCTGTTTGTGACGGTCACGGTCAGCGCATCCTGCGTGCCGTAGCCGATGGTCGCCTCCGGAAAAGTATGTGAATCCCCCGTTACGCTATGCGTGACGCCATAGGTCAGCGCCGGCGATACATTTACGGTCGCGACGTTGGATGCCACATCCTGGGCGCCGGTCGCCGACACGAGGCAATAGTAGTAATATGTCCCCACGGCGAGGTTCGCCGGGATGGCATAGCTTGCACTCGTGGCACCCCATATCGGCTCGCCGCCGGTAGCCTCGCCGTCAGAGCTTTCGCACCACTGATAGGTTGGTGAAGTGCTGTTCGATACCGTTGCCTCCACACGGAGGGAGGCGCTGATGCTGCCCTGCGTCACATTCGTCGTCGCGGCGGGCTGGGTGTTTATCGTGACCGTCGGCGGCGTCACAGTAACGGTGAAGGTGGTCGCGCTCGCCCAGGCGGCCGGACTTGTAGTAGAGCCGTCGGCAATCTGTATGGTACCGGGAGAGCTTGCTGGATAGGCGACCGCCCGAACACCGCCGGTGAACGTACCGGCGGTCAGCGTGACTGCCGCGCCGATCTGCGACATAACTGCTACGTAACTGGCCGACTTATATGTACCGCCCATGATATTGAGCGTTGCGTTCTCGCCGGTTACAAGTACCGCATGGACATTTCCGGTAACGTTGTTTATTATACCGCCGCCGCCCCCCGGACTGTTATCGGTCAGGGTGACGTTACCGGCCACTATCGCCAGCAGATAAGGCAGGGCAGCGCTCGTACCTTCCTCCGCGCTTGTGATGGTTTTTCCGTTCAGGTCAATGGTGATACCTCCGGTGGTCACATTATGTCCGTACGCCGACGTGATGTCCTGGACCAACACAATCGTGTCTCCGGAAACAGCCGCGTCCAATGCGGACGGAAGCGTGGGATACCCGGTCGTCCCGATATAGGCGACCATATCCGTAACATCCATCAGCCTGACCGTAAAGGATGCTTCAAGCCACCAGTTGGTAAGCGGGTTCGCTATCGAATTTGCCCCAAGTCTGAACGTGCCGTCTCCCGTGACCGCCGCGCCGGAAGCTCCGGTGCGTGTGAATGTACCCGCGGTAAGCGTTACGATTGGCCCCGATACCAAAATGATTGCGCTGCTTTTCCCCGAGTAGGTGCCGCCCCGTATATCAAGTGTCGTACTCGAATCGGCTACAATGACCGCATATCCGGTGTCCGCGGTATTTGTGATTCCGCCTCCGCCCACACTGTCGGTGATGGTTATTTCCCTGCCGTCCCGGACGATTAAGGTTGCATTGTAGCTTTGACTCGTTTCCGCTCCCGTAACCGTATGTCCGTTCAGATCAAGTGTGATATTTTGGGAAGTGTCATCCAGGAACACAGGCGCGTCCTGAGGCAAAAGGGTAATATCTTTTGCTAGCTTGACGGTGTCGCCGGCCACGGCGGCGTCAAACGCCTGCTGCAAATAAACATAGCCGGTCGTTCCGATGTGTGCCGTGTAATCGCCGGCCGTTATCGCCTTGACCGTGAATGAGGTTTTTCCCCAGTTCATCGGGGTTGTGAAGGAGCCGTTCGCGATTGCATAAGGGTTGGTGCCGCCAACATAAGTGACTGGGCCGTATTGCGTTGAATCGCACGAAAACGTACCGGCAGCCAGCGTAACGGCATAGGCGCCGGCCGCATAAATCGCTCCCTCAACACCATAATAGGTACCGCCGTTTATCGTTACGTTCGTACCACTGCCGCGTACTTCAAGCGCGATTCCGTTGGCCGCGGTATTGCGGATGCCGCCACCGCCAACCGTGTCCTGGATAATCAGGCTTTTACCGTCTCTGATAGCAAAGGTGCCTGGATCGGTGGAACTTGACAACGTTATGCCGGCCGAGATGGTATGTCCGTTTAGCTCCAGGGTAATCGTCCCGGCCGCGGTATTGCTCGCATCCAGGAAAATACTGTATTCCGATGGGCTGATGGTGATGTCGGCACCCAGCGTGATCGTAGCGCCCGCGGCCGCATTATCAAGCGCATACTGAAGCTCATCGCGGGTACTTACCGTGGCGTTCGCCAACGGCATCATTTCCGAGCCGGCGAAACCCTTGATTTCGGAAAACGCTCTTTCCTGGGTCCCGTTCGTATCTGTGCCGGTCCCCTGCGCCTCTTCCGTCGCAGCGGAAGGCGCTTCGTTACCGGGCGGCTCTTCCGTCTCGATTGATGTGTCCTCCGGTGCCTGTGTTACATCTGCCTCCGGTACCTGCGTTACATCTGCCTCCGACGCCTGTGTTACATCTGCCTCTGACGCCTGTGTTACATCTGCCTCCAGCGTCATGCCCGTCGTGGACAGAAGCAGCGCGAACGCGAGCAGAACCGCGCCGATCTTTCGAAATGTCTTTTTTTTCATTTGAATTCCCTCCGTTTTTATCTGCTTTTTTTACCCTTCGCAGGCAAATAAACATTACAAATCCGCCCAACGCGAACCCGAGCACCCCGGCCAGCACATAACCGCCGGCCGCCTCGCCGTCAAATATTGTGACGGCCGCCTGCACCGCCGGCTCCGCGCCGGAATTAAGCCCTGTCAGCGCGGCAAGGCCGACGGCCAGCATAACGCAGCCGGTAATCAGCACGCCGATTTTCAAGCATTCCCGTCTGCGCTTCAATCTTTTTCTGGTTGCGGCGGCGCGCCTGTGCGCCTCCTCCGCGATTTCCTTATTGCTCCGCATCTTGGCTCCTCCTTCCCGCCATGGCTATTGTTATAGACAGAATCAATCGTTTTGGCTATGCAAAAGCATAGAAGAAACCTTCTATTATATTAGGGACAAAAAATCGGAAAACTCCTAAGTGATTATCAAAATATTGCACAAAATTTGCATGATTCTTCAAAAAAAGTATTGCACAAAGATTCTTTAAATCTTTGTGCAATACTTTTAATTAAAAATGAAGGGAAACACTGCTATTACTTGAATTTTAATTTTGTATTCGCCATGCCGATGATAACGGCTGCCGCCGTAATGACGGGCATGATATACCCCGCCGTCCGCCACGCGCCGTCCGCCGCGACCAGCAGGTTATAGATGGCGTGGAAGGTGGATGTCATGCACAGCAGGGCAAAGGCGCAAGGGGCGGCCAGCCGCCCGCGCCAATGGGTCAGCGCCAGCCCATAACCTAAAATGGCCGCGCAGACGGTGTGCGTAAGCCCTGCGGAAAAGCCGCGGGTCAGCGCGAATAAAAAATCCGACGAGCCAGCCCCCATGATGTAAAAGCAGTTTTCAAGGATCGCAAAGCCCAGCCCAGCCGCAAGGGAAGCGGTGACGATGCTGTCCCGCCCGGGGCGGCGCGCCGCCACGAAAAAGAATACCGGCAGCGCCTTCATGATCTCCTCACAGATGGGCGTGATCTGGGCCATTGCCTGTCTCATCGTCAGGCTGGCGTAACCGTTATTGGAAACAGCAGCGGCGATAAAGCTGTTAATATGCGCCGAAAGCAGGCAGGTTAGAAGCCCCAGCGTGAAGAAGACGAGAAATCGCCGGGTTTCCCCTTTCAGCAGACAGGCTGCGATAATGAGCGGTACGGCGAGGCCGATAAAAATGTTTTCCAGATAGATCATGCGTCTGCTTCCTTCCGCACGGTGAAATAGATAGTTGTTGTCGCCAACGTCAGGAGGAGGCTGCAAAATAAAAAGCTGTAATTCCATCCCAAAGTCGAGAACAGATCATAAAACAACTGTACGGCGAGCCATACAAGTACCATCAGATGATAAATTTGCATATTAGACTGCGCGCTATGCTCTGCAAGGAACAGCCATAGCGCGAAATAGGAAAGGATAACCGTGGGAACGGCATACAACAGGTAATTAACGATAATCTCAGGGTAGATTGTAATATAGGCAATGTTGAATGCAATACAGACGGCAGGGGCCGCCAGCGCCGGGAGCCTGTATTTCTTTGCGGCCTCTCGCTGCCCGGGCGTCCATTTATCCGCAAGCGCGAGCGCGGCGGTAATTAAAAACGATAAACCGCCCACCCAGGACAGATCGCCCGGCGAAAGCACAAAGGGGTAATCCTCCACAATCCATGTAAGCAGGTAATAGATGTCACACATCAAAATGCAGGCGTAAAATCCGGCCAACAGGTAAAAGAACAGCGCATCGCCTTTTCGTTTCCGGGCACGCCGGAATGACAGGCTTCCCCATGCCGCCGCCAGCGCCGCACCCATGATATAGCTGATCCAATCAATGATTTCAAGCGTATTCATAAGCTAATCCTTCCCGGATTTTCTCATGTAGAGGAACATGACCAGCCCGCCCAACGCGAATCCAAGCACCCACATCAGCACATATCCGCCCGCCGCGCCGCCCGCGAACATCGCCGCGGTGTATAACCCATCCGCGTCGGTTGGCGCGGTATCTGTAATCACGGGGATGATAAACGACAGGCCGACCGCCAGCGCGAGACAGGCGGCCGCGGCGGATACGGCATAGATCAGGCGCTTCTTTTTCCGCTTTTGTTCGCGGAGCGCGGCCGAGCGTCTCCGTGCCTCCGCCGCTATTTCCTTATTGCTCCTCATATATAAATCCCTCGCCTTCCAGTATCGCTTTCAGGGAAATTTTCGCGTTGTATGTCAAATTGTCGATTTGCTTTATAGTCTTATTCATGATCCCGGCTGCCTCCGCGTAACTCATGTTTTCAAAATAGAGCAGACGCAAAACCTCGCCGTACTCCGGCTTCAATTTTTGTATAGCCCCGTGAAGCTGTTCTCCGCGTTCCCCGCGTAGATAATCCGCTTCGGGCGAGCCGTCACCTCCGCCGCTCAATATATTTATAAGCTCCTCAATAGGAGCATGATCCCTGCGCCCACGTTTTTTCACATGCCGCAGGGCAAGATGCCTGGCGATGGCGAACAGATAGGTTTTCAAGGACGATCTGCCTTTAAAACCCCGCTCTTCGTCAAGACGCGCGAAGACGTCGATCATCAATTCCTCGGCCTCGTAGATATCCTTTACAAAGTCATTGATATAAAGCGTAAGGCTTTCCCTGTACAGGCCGATAAGCTCCTCAAAAGCGTTTTCGTCGCCGTCCAGAAACCGGCGGTAAAGCTCCTCGCCAATTTTGCTTCCTTTTTCCGGATCCACGCTTCCCGCCCCCTTTTTTGAATGCAGCATTAAGAATTGAGAATGAGGATTGTCGTAATTTTGCATTCTGCCTTCTTAATTCTCAGTTTTTTTATACTTGCCGCTTTTGATCCTCGCGTCAGCCGGTCTCCCGGCGTCCCCGGGTATCATCCATGACCGCCCGAAGCGCATAGCGCCCTCGATGCGGTTATCCTCGCACAATTTTTGCACCCAGCGCTCCGACCTGTCCCATTTGACGGCCGCCTGCTGAACCGTTATATAATCCATATATCAACACCCATTTCTAAAATAATTCTCTGTACAAATATCATTATATGCGCTCTGCCGAATATTGTCAAGGACTAATGTGACCCACACGAATCACCCCTAACGGAAAAATATTGCGCGAAAGCGCTGTTAAACGATAAAAGCCTGCGCCCAATCTACATTTCGCAAATTGAGGCGCAGGCGCTTTTTTATTTGGCAGATATCAACCATTTTCCCGAATATCTTCCACTAAAATTTCCAGTCCGGTCGTATAGACCTTTTCACCAAATCCGGTAATCAGGCCGGTAACGGAAGGGGCAATTACATTCCTGGAGATTGTCTCTTTATTAGTATTTGACATATGTACTTCCAGAACCGGAATATCCAGTTTCGCTAATGCCCCCGCAATTTCTTCCCCATTCTCTATCCAGGACGCCGGATTAAAGAGAATCCCTGCATAGGATTCATTCCCGGCCGCTTCTATTTTTTGAATGACACTCTTTTCGTCATTACTTTGAAAAAAATCCATCTCGATGCCAAGGGTACGAGCCTTTTCCGTCAGCTGCTCATTTAAGTCTTCCATTGTCGTCGAACCATGAGAGGAATGGTCCCCTTTCCCCATTTTATCATGATTAATTCCATGCAGCATTAAAATCTTTTCCATAACTTTTACCTTGCCCCCTTTATTTCAGTAGAATTTCATTTCACAATTTCGCTAAGCGAAAGCCGCTATTTCATTTAATAAAATTATATCTTATTCTCCTTTTATTGTCAATAACGATCTCTTGTTTTTGCACTACTTTGTTAAGGATAATATCGTTCTTAAATCATTCGGATTAATCTGGCCCTCTAATGACATTGTGATTCCGGATGCATAGGTTAATACCGATCCGAAAAAAGAAGGAAGGATACGGCTGATATTACCTTGAGGACCCATGCCAACTACAATACGCGGCTTCTCATCACTGGAATTTTCCATTTTCCACATACTAACCAACAAATTCAAAATATCTCTTTTAGTCTTTGCCATTACCGCAAGCTTTGAAAGATCGGCACCATAGCTTTCGCATTCATCTAAAGCGGCAATCAGCTGTTTTTGCTCAGGTGTCTTCTCATAATCATAGAAGGATACAATTGTCTTCACATTCCGTTCCCTGGCAGCAGCAATCAGTGAATCAATGATTCTTTTGCCAAAGGATAATTCCAATTCGACCAAATCGATAGAACCACTCTCGATTGCCCACTGACATGCCCTCGCTCTTGCCTCCACAGAAAAAGGATAACTTCCTCCGGACTTAATACTGCGGATAGAGAAAATCACCGGTTTGTTTTTAGCGGCTCTTTGTAAGTGCAGCATGGTTTCCAGCGTCTCCTTCTTCGAGGAGATATCCTTATAGTTGTCCGCTCTCCACTCAAACAGATCTACTTCTAACTCGGAAAGTATTTTTGTTTCCTGTATAATCGCTTCTCGCGTTTCCCCGATAACCGCATTACAGATTTTAGGTTCTTCCGTATTCAATTTTAGATTGCGTACAATAATGTCTTTCATGCTATCGCTCCTTAAGTCCGGTCTCGTATCGTATTAGGATACGACAATTGTCCACAGTCATACAAAACTATTTATGTCCAAGATTCTCCGATATTTGTCTGGCAGCCGCTACGGTATCCCTTATTTTATTCGTCATTTCTTTATTAATAAAACGAAAAGCCGGTCCCGAAAGAGAGATGGCCGCTACCATTTTACCCCTCTGATTTATGATCGGGGCTGAAATGGCAATGATTCCAGATTCATTGCTATCTGTACTCAAAGCATAGCCATCCGAAACAATGTCCGCAAGAGCGTTTTCCTCTATCTCTAAATTGGGCGCCAGCTGCTCTCTCTGTTTAGGTGTCATATAAGCTAAAAATAACCGGCTGGTCGCACCCTTATCCAGGTTTCTCCTGTCTCCCACGTGTATAATCTGGCGAACGTCCTGCGTGGTTTCAAATAAATCAATGCATAAACGAAATTTCCCATCTAAAACAAACAACCGGACATTTTCATTGTATTTTCCAAATAGATCTCCCATTATCTGCGAGGAAGCTTTTTTAATTTCTTCATTCAGGCGGTCAACCCGTTCTACAAAGCTTTGGAAAGTCCCTCCCAAACGATACTTTTTCGTATCAGTATCCCGATTAATATACCCTCTTTTCTGCAGAGAATTTATAATCCGCAAAACCGTGCTTGAGGATAAATCTGTCTTTTTAGCAATTTCATACAAAAGTAATTCATCGGCATCTAAAAAACACTCTAAGATATCTATTGCTCTTTCAACCGAACGCGTATACATATCTTTCTCTTCCATAAATACCTCCAACGTTAAACATCTACTGCAAAAATAGTAGCATGATTTCACTATTTCCGTCAATCAAATTCTTATTTCTTAAAACAGCCGCAGGAAGTTAGAAACATGTTTCTAACTTCCTGCGGCCGGCTTATTTCTGACTTCAAAATGCTTCTTATTAAGGAAAGCAGCATCAGCTTAAAAATATCGTGCTGATTCCCGGAATATAAGTGATTAAGAGTAACGCGCAGATAAATACGGCAATCATCGCAAAGCCTTTACGCGCAATTGTCATCGGCGGAATCTTCGACAGGCTGCTGGTAACAAACAGGTTGACTCCAAAGGGCGGTGTTACACACCCAATTGCCAGACAAACCGTCATAATAATGCCAAAATGAACTAAATTTACCTCTAATGCTTTCATGGTTGGAAGCAAAATGGGTGCCATTACCACAATCGCCGGCGCTGTATCAATAAACATACCCAAAATTAAAAATACAATTAAAATCATCAGTAGTACCAATGCCGTACTATTAAAAGAAGAAGCAATAAACTCACTTAAACGTGCGGGTGCTTTTAACATAATCAAAACTCTTCCAAATGCTGTTGCCAATGGCAGAATCAGGCAAATCGGTGCAACCCCCCGAATGGATGTCGCAAATAATGCCGGCAGGTTGGGGATTTTGATCGAATGGTACACGAAAATCGATATAATCAGGGAATAAAACACCGAGACACAGGCCGCTTCGGTCGGTGTAAAGATCCCTAAATAAATACCGCCTAATACAATAACAGGTGAGAACAGAGCCCATATACCATCCAGTAAAACGCGCATCAAGCCCCTTTTACGCAGCTTCTGATAATTTTCTTCTAAAAGTTCCTTATTTTCACATTTACTACGCTTACAATGAATCACACAATAAACCATTAACAATACACCTATTAAAATTCCCGGTAAAAACCCGGCAATAAACATATCCCCTAAAGACACCCCGGTTGTGGAGGAATACAGCACAAACGGTATGCTGGGAGGAATAATCACCCCTAACCCCCCTGCAGTTGCAATCAAGGCCGCAACGAATGGCTTTTCATACCCCAGCCCCACCAGCAAAGGAAAGGTCATTCCCCCAACAGCGGCCGCAGTAGCAGGTGCGGATCCGGAAATCGCACCGTAAAATAAGCACGTCATTACGGTAGCACAAAGCAAGCCTCCGGTTTTATTCCCCACAAAATAAGCAAATATGTCATACAGTTTTTTTGCGATCTGACCTTCACTCATAATATTGCCGGCTAATATAAATAGCGGAATCGCAATTAATGTCGTATTTTCAGCACTTCCAAAGATACTCCTGACCAACGCGGACATAGTAGTCGCACCCGCTATTCCTAAAAGGCTCGGGAGCAGTGCTCCTGCCGCCATCGCAATTACCACCGGAACACCGCATAACAAGCAGATAATGAATACAAGAAAAATCCATCCTACCAGACTAATATCCATTTTTATTCTCCTCTTCTTTTTGACTCACATTCAAATTCTTTTTCCCGGTCAGCATACGCACATTAAGAATAATCATCTGAATGCTTCGGAAGGTACTCAAAAACATTCCCAGCGGTAAAGCGATATAGATGATATAGATCGGGATTCTTAACGCCGGCGAAGATTGTGTACTGTTAAAAACAGAGGTGAAAATATCAATGGAACAATACGCACATGCCCCGAAAAAAATCAGATTTATACAATGAACCAATATTTCCGCAATTTGACGTCCCTTACGTGACAGAATATCAACCAGTGCCGTTACACGGAAATACGAGCCGGACCGTATCGTCAGACTGATGGAGAAAAACGTTATCCAGATATAACAGTAGCGGCTAAATTCCTCTGGCCAGGATAATGCTGCGTTCAACACATATCGCATAATT
>Ga0154000_1000132_pt1 | contig 21797 bp, 22 predicted proteins | sample TSNC084MetaG_FD_104674 | JGI IMG/M metagenome (GOLD analysis project Ga0154000, IMG submission 104674) | Attine ant fungus gardens microbial communities from North Carolina, USA - TSNC084 MetaG | ecosystem: Host-associated > Fungi > Mycelium > Unclassified | place: USA: North Carolina, Lumber... | reverse complement strand
GGGCAGGGATCAGGACTGGCAGACCGCTCAAACGCTTTATTGGATGGAAAAACCGTTCGCGCGTGAAAGTGAAGAATATCAGACTTTACTTAATGAGTTGTATAAAGCTGCTTTTGACCAAAATGAAAGATTCCGAGAGGATCTGGCTCTGTCCAAGGGATATAAGCTGCTGCACAGTGTAGGTTACGACGATCCGCAACGAACAATCTTAACACGAGACGAATTTATATCACGCCTTGAGTGGCTGCGGAATATGTAAAACGAAGTACACTTCATCTTGTGGAGATATAACGAATTAATAAAAAACGATGGATAATATAATTTAAGGTATTGTTATATTGGACTCGTAGCTCAAATGGCTAGAGCGCCCATAAAAGCTGGAAGGTGGTGGTTCAATTCCACCCGAGTCCACTATTGTTTAAGAGAGTGTGTGTAATGGATATTCTTTTTTTTAAAGCAGAACATCGGTGTCATACTCCCGATGGCTGCTCTGCAAAGCTGTGCTCTGATTACATTTTCAACTGTAAACGCGAAAAATCTGTACGGCACAAACGATGGGTTCTTCTTCTTTTGGCGTTATCTTGCCTTCTCCGTATTAGGAATTGTCGGAGCGGCGGTCAGCTATTATATCCCGATTGAACGGGTCAACCGTTTCTGGACAAAATCCAAAAAGCGGATAGCGAGTGGGGTTATCGCATTTGGGGCAGTCATTGGCTGGTTCATCGCCATTACAACCGACAGCGTGTACCTTCGCCAATTGCAATTATGGATGAACCCCAATATCGACCCATCAAACAGCGGTTGGGAATTCCTGCACCGACACGACATTTTGACCGCCGCCCAGTGGTTCGGCGGAAACGATCCGATTGAGGCGAGTGGTTATATGAACGGACGGATATTACAATATATCCTTACCCGTCTGGGGTTAGCGATGTTCCTTTTCGTTTTTATTTTAATGGTTATGTTGTTGGCATTCATGGCAGCAAAACGGTTAAAAATGAAGAAGTATAATGTACCGTTCAACAAATTTATGGCAACACTCATTATCACATTTTACACGATTTGCTTCATTAGCAATGTTGCCAGGTTGTTCCACTGGCTGCCTGTTTATTGGATGAGTCTTCCGTTTGTGAGTTATGACAGAGTTATGCTGGTCGTAAATTTATGTCTGCTGGGACTGTTTTTACGGGCGGTAAATCCTAAAGAGGTTATTAAAATATAAGGAAACGACGGGAGGCGGTTGCATGGCTATATATGATTGTTTTACTTATGTTGAGGACGAATCATCAATTACAATACGTAAATATACCGGCGGCGGCGGAATTGTAAATATTCCGAACGAAATAAACGGTAAGCCGGTTACGGATGTTTCGTATTGCGCTTTTGAGGACTGCCGGAACATTGAATTTTTAACCATACCAAACAATGTAAAAACAATGTATCAAGCTTTTGATAATGTTATCGGCGGTTCTTTTGCCTGCGGGATAAAGCGCATCTATATCGGCTCCGGTTGTGAACATTTAAGCAATTTATGTTTAGTTCACGAGTTGCAATCGATCGAAGTTGCGCCTGACAACCAGCATTATTCCGCTGTTAATGGGGTGTTGTTCAATAAAAGCCAAACGGTTCTTGAAAGATACCCTCCAGCGAAAGCAGACGAATCTTTTACGATTTCGGATGATGTTGTGCGAATAGCGGGCAGAGCTTTTCAAGGTTGCAGATATTTGAAAAGTGTAACTCTTGGTAAACATATTAAAGAAATTGATAAATATACGTTTTTTGAATGCTGCGCATTGACTGAAATTATTTATACCGGTGAAACAAAAATGTTTCCTGATGCCTATAGCCCGAAGGAATGGTCGGAGCTTGTGCTTAAATATCGTTTGGATGGCTTCGATGGCAGTGATTTGAAAGTTTATTCCCGCAATTCTTACAGTTATGAACTGATATGGGATGACGTCGATATTAACAAATTGGCAATTCAAAAGAATTGGTTTAAAATGATTTTAGAGGATAAGGACGAATTTGACAAATTGTGTGGGGAATATGCTCTGATGTTTGTTTGGTATGAAGATTAAGGGGGGGCAATTAAAACCGAGAAGAAGGTAAGTGGAAAATTGTGTAAAAAAGTATGTGAGCAGTTTAAAAAGTATTTGTTTAAAGGATGATAAAGAATGAGTCTATCTGCATTATATTACAGCAAATTTGCCGTTGCTTATGTTCGCGGTGTTGCTATACGGAAACAACCGACCGAACAGCCTCTCGCACTGACACCCCCCCTGCTTGAGAAAAGCTTGGAGGAGTTGAATACGAATGAGTCTGAAGAAATCCTGGCAGCGGGTAAAGCAGCAGGATTAAAACTCTACCGGTTCAAGAATACCCACGATGATCTTCCCCGCGTTAAGCGGGTACTTGGCTTTTTGAAAGCGGTTGAGATGAACAGCCTGCTTGATATCGGCAGCGGGCGCGGCGTGTTTTTATGGCCGTTTATGAATGCGTTTCCATGGGTTGGGGTGACGAGCCTTGATATTCTGCCCCATCGTATTGACATGCTGAACACGGTGAAAATAGGCGGTATCGCCAATTTGAACGCTATAAGCGGCGATATCTGCGATTCGCCCATAGCTGATAAAAGCTATGATGTCGTTACCATGCTGGAGGTCTTGGAGCATATTCCCGACACATTGTCCGCGATTCGATCCGCCGTGAGGATCGCTAAAAGGTATGTCGTGGTTTCTGTACCGTCAAAGCCGGACAATAACCCGGAGCATATTCATCTGCTCACAAAAGATGTGCTAACAGCGCTTTTTAATCAGGCGGGATGCGATCGGCTGCATTTCGACGGCGTGCCCGGTCATTTAATTATGATTGCGGCTGTAAATGAAAAATAGGAAGGTGGTTAACGTGGCTTCATACCAAAGTGATAAAAAATACATACAAGTGACACCTTTTTTATATGACGACGTGCGGAGTTTCTTCGGTGGAGTGGCGGCTGCCTCGATCTGGAAGACGAAAGGAAGGTGTGACGTTTATGCCTCATTATAAATTGCTTAAATATCCGCGAACCCCTCATCTGGAAGGATCACGCTTGCAGCCGGGTGATGAGGATTTATCACAAATAGCTTTTTCGAGAATTGCCGGGAAAAGAATCGTCGTTGAAGAAAAATGCGACGGCGCGAACACGGCCATATCCTTTGACGGGGACGGTGATCTGCTTCTGCAAAGCCGCGGGCATTATTTGACCGGAGGGTATCGGGAACGGCATTACAATTTAATGAAGCAGTGGGCAAATCTGCACAGGAATGCTTTTTACAGCATTTTAGGCAGCCGCTATATCATGTACGGTGAATGGATGTACGCCAAGCACACGGTTTTCTATGACAATTTACCCCACTATTTTCTGGAGTTTGATATATACGACCGGGCGACAGATAAGTTTCTCGATACGCCCTCCAGACACGCGCTGCTTGCAGACTTACCGGTCGTATCGGTTCCTGTATTGAAAATCGGAGCATTTAACAGCTTGCTGGAAGTGACCGATTTGATCGGACAATCGAAATATATAAAAGAGGGACATATCGGGCGCCTGCGGGAATATTGCGAAAAAATCGGTGAGAGCGCGGAAAAACGCTGCGGCGAGACCGACCCGACCACGTTGATGGAAGGGCTGTATATCAAAATTGAGCAGGACTGCGAAGTGATCGACCGCATGAAATTTGTAAGGGCTTCTTTTTTACAGTGCGTCGCGTTGTCAGATTCGCACTGGCTTAACCGGCCGATTGTGCCGAATCTGCTCTCGTATCCTCTTGAAGAAATTTTTACGCCAATGCGGCCAAATAACGGGAGGTATTTATTTTGAAAAATATCATCGCCGCCAAACTGGCGGAAATAGAAAAAAGTGAGAATGTACGCATTCTTTACGCCGCGGAATCGGGTAGCCGTGCGTGGGGAATTGCGTCGCCCGACAGCGACTATGACGTTCGTTTCGTTTATGTGCGTCCGAGAGAGTTTTATTTAAAGCTTGACGAAACAAGAGATGTGATCGAATGGCAGCTCGACAAAACGCTGGATATCAACGGCTGGGATTTGTCTAAAACACTTAAGTTGCTTCACAATTCCAATCCGAGACTGTTTGAATGGGCCAACTCGCCGATCATCTATAAAACCACGGATGAATGGGCTGAAATCAAAAAAGAGATGAACAGCTATTTTTCTGTACGGTCTGCTTTGCATCATTATATTGGCATCGCAGAGAGGAAATATGGAAAGTATAAAAAAGGTGATTTGGTAAAGCTGAAAAGATTTTTTTATGTCATACATCCGGTTTTAGCGGGCAAATGGGTACTTCACAAAAAGTGTCCGCCGCCTGTGCCCTTCGCCGAATTGGTTGAAGCGGAGCTGGAGCCTGAGCTGCGTCCGATCCTTGAAGATATATTGAAACAAAGGTCAGAAGCACCTGAGCAGAGCATGGGAAAACGGTTTGACAAACTGAATGAAAATATAGAAAAGAACATTGCTTCATTGATCGCCGCTGCCGGTGATTTACCGATAGACGAAAAAGCAGACTGGAACTGCCTGAATGAACTGTTTTTATCTATTGTTGTATAGACTGAAATAGATTTAGAGGAGTGAACCCAATGACAAACAATACTTTTCAAGAACAAGCAAAGCTGCCTTTCATTCTGGATCTGAAATCTGATTCTGATGATTATGAAGGGACTTTGAATATAGAATTTACGGAATATTAAAGGTGGTGCTTCATGATTATCAAAATACCGAATGAGGTTCAATACATCATTGAAACGCTGCAAAAAAGCGGCTATGAAGCCTATATCGTCGGCGGTTGTGTGAGGGACAGTATTTTAGGGAAAGAGCCGAAGGACTGGGACATATGCACGCCCTCTCTGCCGGAGCAAACCATGAAATGCTTCGCCGAATATCACATCATTGAAACGGGATTACAGCACGGCACGGTAACCCTGATGCTGAACCATATACCTTTTGAGATTACGACCTATCGTATTGATGGACAATATTCCGATAACCGCCGTACCGACAAGGTTGAGTTTGTAAGCAGCCTGAAAGCCGACCTGTCCCGCAGAGATTTCACAATTAACGCGATGGCGTATAATCCAAATGAAGGAATTGTTGATTATTTTGGAGGAATGGATGATTTAAACACCGGTATTATCCGATGCGTCGGCGATGCCGGTCAAAGGTTCCGGGAGGACGCTCTGCGGATAATGAGGGCGCTCAGGTTTGCCTCAGTATTAAGCTTTTCAATTGAGGAAGATACCTCAAAGGCCATGCTTGAAAATAAAATTCTTCTTAAAAACATAGCCGTTGAGCGTATTGCAAGTGAAATAAACAGGATGATTACCGGAAACGGCGTCAGTAACATCCTATTAAAGCACTTGCCGGTGATTACTGAAGTAATCCCCGAAATAGCGCCGATGAACGGCTTTGAACAGAACAATTCTTATCACTGCCATGACGTTCTACATCATTCATTATTCAGCATTGATCATGCGCCAAAGAACATTGTGCTCCGGCTGGCAATGCTCTTCCATGATATTGCCAAACCTCAGTGCTATACGGAATCAAATGGAATCGGACATTTTTATGGGCATCCTCAGGTAAGCTCCGACATGGCAAAAACCATTCTTTTGCGTTTGAAATATGATAATGATACAATAAAGGACGTTACGGAATTGGTGTTTTATCACGACGCAAACATACAGCCGGACATAAAACACGTCAAGCGGTGGTTGAATAAGATCGGCGAAGAAAAACTCCGGCAGTTGATAGAGGTAAAGAAAGCCGACGCCATGGCTCAATCCGTTTATTATCAAAAGGAAAAGCTCGGCACATTAGATAAAATATCCGACTTGCTCAATGAAATCATTGAGCAGCAGCAGTGTTTCTCCTTAAAAGATCTGGCTGTAAACGGAAAAGACTTACTTGCCGTTGGATTTGAGGAGGGGGTTGAAATTGGTGCTGCACTGAACCGGCTTATTGAAATGGTGATCGATGAGCAGGTCGAAAATGATAAGCATGAATTGCTTAAGATAGCTGAAAAACTATTAAAAGGGGTGTACGGCAAATTATTTTGAGCTTGGACTTTGTGTTGGCGACAGTTTTGAATTTAGAGGCCGTTTGACAATGCAAGAGGCAGCAAGTGACCATAAAGTAATTCAAGGCGGCAAAGTTATTTGGATCATGGAGGAATAAGGGCATATCTTATGAAAGAAAAATATAACGGTTTAATCTCGCTGGTTCCGGCCTCGGTAGACTTGACGATTGACTGGGATCGGATCATGCAAAGCGGTCTTGCTCCCTGGCTGCACAGAATGGCTGAAACCCCGCAGAATTTACAATGGCACGGAGAGGGCGATGTGTTGGCCCATACCAAAATGGTGTGCGAGAGCTTGATTAATTCTGCCGATTGGCAGGATCTTGACCGACGAAGCCAGGAGGTGCTCTTCATCGCCGCTTTGTTGCACGATATAGGTAAAATCACCTGTACTCGCATGGAAGACGGTGTACCCGTTTCTCCCTACCACACTGCCATTGGCGACAAAGCGGTAAGAACGCTTCTGTGGCGGGATTTTAAAATGAGCGGTACATACGAAGCACAACAATTCCGTGAGACCGTCTGTGCGCTGATCAGGCGTCATTCCGTGCCGTTTCGGTTTTTTGATGAAACATCGCCCGAACGCAGAGCGGTACAGCTTGCTTCAATCGGCGACCTCGCTCCCGGCTTTTCAAACAAATTGTTGGCTATTCTCGCGGAAGCGGATATCAAAGGCCGGATCGCCGGGGATATATCCGAGCGCTTGGAGCATGTTTCATTTTTTCGGGAGATTTCTAAAGAGGCGGAGTGCCTCGAAAATCCCGTAACTTTTCCGTCCGCGTTTAGTCGTTACGCCTATTTATCTGGACGCAACATCGCATTGGGACAGGATTTATACGATGACACTTGGGGAACGGTCATATTGCTCGCGGGACTTCCCGGCACCGGCAAGGATAGCTATATCAATGCCCATTATCCTGATCTACCGATGGTCTCGCTGGATGCGATACGAAAGGAAATGGGCATATCCCCGGGCGGGCCGCAGGGTGGAATTATTAGCGCGGCACAGAGGCGGGCAAAAGAGTATCTGCGCAAAAAACAGCCGTTTGTATGGAACGCAACAAATATTACGCCCGACATCCGGCAAAAGCAAATACGCCTGTTCACGGGCTATAAAGCCGCGGTAAAGATTGTATTTTTGGAAACGGCATGGGAAGAAACGCTCCACCGCAACCAAAACAGACTGGAAGCGGTACCCGAATCCGTAATCAATCATATGCTGGAAAAACTGGTCATGCCAAACATGAGCGAGACGCATGAGGCCGAATGGATTTTGGTTTAAATGCAAATGATTTCACAAAATATAAAAAAAGTGCCGGTTTTGGATATGAAAATGAACCGAAGTGCTTATCACGTTTTTGCCGTTTTTATCCGCTGTGTCCGGTTTGCGCAAGCTGCCGATTGGCGAAAATGCTTATAGGCTTCTGCAGTAGCCGCAGGACAACAAACTGAACGGCTATCATGATGACGTTCTGCACGATACGCGTTGGCAGAAGCGCCACAAATGGATTGCCAGTTATGATCGTGAGCCAATAAGTGCTGAGTAAGAGGCTGATGCACAGGCAATTCACCGCTACCGCACCGGCAAGCTGCGGCCACGTGCCTTTCCGTTTATACATGAAAAGTCCGAAGACTATTCCGGTGAGCGCTGCGGAGACGGTAAAGCCGGGGAAATATACGCCTATTGGAAAAAGCGTTGCGCCTATTACATCCGCGAGTGCGCCCGCTACACCTGCCCATGCCGGGCCGAACATCGTGGCACAGACGGCAATGGGAACGAAGCCGAAGCCTACCTTCACAATGGGCGTCGCAATGGAGCAAAAGCGGCTCAGCACCACCTCAAGTGCAATCAGTAGTGAAACATATATCAATACCTTTAACTTGCCATTATCTTTTCTATTCATTTATATGACCCCCTTCATGGTCGTTATGACCGCGACCTCGGGCGCGGGTACGGCGTTATACCTTAATCTCTGTCTTTTCCTCAAACTCCATCTGAGACGCTTGAATTTTGGGAGATTTGGCGTTACGCAGGTTACATGCCCACATGACAACACCGACCCCTACCCCCCCAAGGACGTTCCCCAGCGTTACCGGCAGCAAATTGGCCAGGAAGAAGTTGCCCCAAGTAAGCGATGCCGTGTTAATCCCGGCCTCCGCCGCCAGCGCCGCGTACTCGGGAACCTGCATGGAAAAAATGCCCGCAGGAATGTAGTACATATTCGCGACGCAGTGCTCGAAGCCGCAGATGACGAATACAGCTACCGGTATGTACGCCCCGGCGATACGCCCTAGGGTATCTTTTGCGGACAGACTGCAGAGCACGCCGGTGCATACGAGGATGTTGCAGAAAAACCCCAGGACAAGGGCATTTCCGAAGGGCATTGTGCATTTGGCGGCGGCGATTTTGATTGTATATACCGCCAAGCCTCCCGCGGAGTAGTTTAATTGTCCGAAAAGGGCACATCCAGCCGCTAATAGAATTGCTCCGGAAAGGTTGCCCAGATACACCACACCCCAGTTACGGAGCATTTTCTTTACCGTGGTATCCCGGTTAAGTACGGAGATGCTAATCATGGTGTTGCCGGTAAAGAGCTCCGCCCCCATCAGCATCACCATGCCTAGACCAAAGGGAAACAGCAGGCCGCTGACCATACGTGCGGTCGAAACGTCCGAAAGCGAGTGCGACGCCGTATTTGCTACTGCGCTGCCGAAGGCTATGAACAGCCCTGCCAGCACCGCCATCGCAAACAGCTTACCGATGGGTTTTTCTGCCTTTACCTTACCGGTCTTGGCGTAGTTCGCGGTCATTTCAGCGGGGGAGAATATGTTCATGAGGCCACCTTCTTTGCTGCCTGCACCACATGCTTTACCAACACGCTTGTGGTAACCGTTCCCACGCCGCCAGGCACGGGTGTTACCGCGCCGACGATACCCTCGGCGGCGTCAAAATCCACGTCACCGCACATACTCCCGTCCTCAAGGATGTTGATACCCACATCGATGACCGTCTGCCCGGGCGCGAGATAGCGCTTATCCACTATCTTAGGCCGTCCGGTGCTGATGATTAGTATCTCGCCTTCACGGCAGACAGCGGGCATATCCACTGTCCGCGTGTGGCAGACGGTTACCGTCGCGTTCTTGCCGATGAGCATCATCGCCGCGGGCTTTCCCACAACGAGGCTGCGGCCTACGACTACCGCGTTCTTGCCATTGGGGTCTATGCCGTAGTAGTCGATAATCTCCATGCAGGCCTGAGCCGTGCAGGGGGCGTAGCCCGTGTTCGTTCCGGCAAACACGCCGGCAAGGGACAGGTCTGTTATGCCGTCGATGTCCTTTTCGGGGGAAAGGGTGTTGCGCACTCTGTCGCCGTCCATGTACTTGGGCAGCGGACGGAAAAGCAGGACACCGTGCACCTTGCTGTTGTTATTCAGGTCTTGCAGGGTTGAAATGAGGGCATCCTCCGAGCAGTCGCCGGGAAGAAGCACCAGCTTTACCTCCACGCCCACCTTTTCGCAGCGTTTCATCGCGCCGCGCTCGTAGGCGATGTCGTCCTCGCGCTCGCCCACGCGCACGATTGCCAGCGTGGGTACGATGCCTATACTTTTTAGGCTTTCAACCTCCCGCGACATTTCTTCATTAAGCGCAGCCACGACGGGCGCGCCTTTTAATATTTCTGCCATATTACCACCTCAGTTGAACCTTGCGGCGACGTCCTTGTATATCTCGTCCGCAAGCTCAGTGTATTCCTTAAGCAGGGAGTTCGCCCTGCGGTTTATGCCCCCGGCGTAGTCCCTGTCCGCCATAGACTTGGTATTGATGAATGCCTCTAAAACAGGCCGCTTATCTTGCCTGTGGAGTCAACGTCTATCCTCTCGGCGGAGGGTACCTTAGGCAGCCCCGGCATCGTCATGATGTCACCGGTGAGGGCGACTATGAAGCCCGCGCCCGCCGAAACCTTGAGGTTGCGCACCGTCACCTTGAAATTGCACGGCGCGCCGGTGAGAGCCGCATTGTCCGAAAAGCTGTACTGCGTCTTTGCCATACAGATGGGCAGCTTGCCAAAGCCAAGCTCTGCCAGTTGCTGTGCTTGCTTCTTCGCGTTGGCGGCCAGCTCAACGCGGTCGGAGAGATAGATTCTCTTGCAGATGGTGTCCAGCTTTTCTTCAATGGACAGGTTTTCGTCATAGATGAAGCTGAACTGCTTGGGCTGCTCGCACAGTCGTACTACTTCTTCGGCAAGTGCCTTGCCGCCTTTGCCGCCCTTACCCCAGACCTCGGACAGAGCAACGTTTACGCCCAACTCCCGGCACTTTTCCTCCACGAGCTTCAGCTCTGCGACGGTGTCGGTGGGGAAGGCGTTGATGGCTACCACCGCAGGAAGGCCGAACACTTTCGTAATATTCTCTACATGCTGCAGCAAGTTAGGTAGCCCCTTTTCAAGAGCAGTAAGGTTCTCGCTGCCCAAATCCGCCTTCGCAACACCGCCGTGGTGTTTCAGGGCGCGGACGCTGGCTACTATGACCACCGCGTCGGGGATCAGCCCTGCCATACGGCACTTGATGTCGAGGAATTTCTCAGCGCCTAAGTCCGCGCCAAAGCCCGCCTCGGTGACGGCATAGTCGCCCAACTTAAGAGCCATCCGCGTTGCCATCATTGAGTTGCAGCCGTGGGCGATATTAGCGAACGGCCCGCCATGGATAAACGCCGGAGTGTGCTCTAAGGTCTGCACAAGGTTCGGTTTCAAAGCATCCTTGAGCAGAGCCGCCATTGCGCCTGCCGCGTTGAGCTCACCCGCCGTCACAGGCGTATCATCGCGGGTATAGCCCACGATGATACGCGAAAGGCGTGCTTTTAGGTCGTCAATACCGCTTGAAAGGCACAATACCGCCATGATCTCGCTGGCGACGGTGATGTCAAAGCCGTCCTCCCTGGGTACGCCGTTCACGCGCCCGCCAAGGCCGTCGGTTATGAAACGGAGCTGCCTGTCGTTCATGTCCACCGCGCGTTTCCATGTGATTCTCCGGGTGTCGATGCCAAGCTCGTTGCCCTGATAGATATGGTTATCCAGCATTGCGGCAAGCAGATTGTTTGCCGCGCCTATGGCATGGAAATCCCCTGTGAAGTGTAGGTTAATGTCCTCCATGGGCACCACCTGAGCGTACCCGCCGCCCGCAGCCCCGCCCTTAACCCCGAACACAGGTCCAAGCGACGGCTCACGCAGAGCCACAACGCTCTTCTTGCCGATAGCGCGCAGACCATCCGACAGACCGACAGTTGTCGTCGTCTTACCTTCTCCCGCCGGCGTGGGTGTAATCGCCGTCACCAGCACCAGCTTACCGTCAGGCTTATCCGCCATCTCGTCAAGCAGGTTGTAATCTATCTTAGCCTTGTAATTCCCGTACTGCTCAACGTATTTGCTGTCGATACCGAGAGATTCTGCTACCTCACTGATGGGGCTCATTTGAGTCTCCTGCGCAATTTCTATGTCGCTCTTGTATGCCATTTCTTTCCCTCCAACATTTTTAAGTTACACCTTCAAATAATTTACCCATACACATCAACCTATTTTCTGTATTGGGAAGCGGACCGATATACCCCGCTCCTCTTTTTTAGATATAGTACATTTCTGGCTTGCAGACGGCAATCCTACAACATGTATGGAAATGACGTGTCAATTTTCGTCAGTTGTTGTGGCCCGATTCATTTATTGAAAAAACCATGTCAGCACCAAATTTATCTGCTAATTGAAGAAATGTACTGCATTCCTTTAACCTGGGAGATGTCCGGGGTTATTATCTTTTAATCAAATTTCACCCCTGCTCAGCGAAGTAATGCTCTGCCGCGTACTTGTACGAGTCTACCAAGAACTTCTTGGCTCTGATACTGACATCTGCATCGGGGCAAAACTCCTCAAAGCCGTGGAAGCCGCCCTCAAACACCTCAAAGTGAACCGGCACCCCCGCCCCTTTGAGCTTATCGGCATATGCGACATCATCGTCTCTAATCGGGTCGACGCCGCCAACATATGAAATAAACGGTGGCAGGCGGCTGAAATCCGTTGCCCTAAGCGGCGCAGCATAAACCGGAATATTGTCGGTTTCAAATAAATCCCCGAGATAAAACTTCCACGCCAGATATATGAGACTCTTGTCCACCAGCGGGGCGTTGTTATCCCTCATAGATTCAGAAGTCATGCGGTCATCAAGCGCTGGAAACAAGGGCATTTGAAAGGCTATGTTCACGTCTCCCCGATCTCTGGCCATCAGGCACAGCGACACCGCAAAGTTTGCGCCAGAGCTATCCCCGCCCACGGCAAGCTGGTCGTCACGGATACACAGCTTCTTGGCGTTCTCCTTCATCCATAAAAGCGCGTCGTAGCAGTCATCCACACCAGCCGGGTAGGGCGCTTCCGGCGAAAGCCTGTAGTCGGGGGAGACTATTACGCAGGGGCTTGCCTCCATAAGCCTGCGGAATACATTCATACTCCCCTCGGGCTTCCCCGATGCAAACGCGCCTCCATGAATCCAAAAAACCCCCGGTAAATCTTCCTTCCGGGACAAGGGTTTTAGAATTAGAACGCGGAACTTGGAGCCGTCTGACCGGCGGGGAATCCAAACACCCTCACAGTGCATGTCATCAGGTTTTGCGGTATCAACCATCTCCGTACCCGTCACCATGCCCGCGAGAAAGGCTTCGTCGCTGTCGATTGATGAGTCCATAAAAGGCTCGGCTATTTCCCGGAGCTCGGGATCTAACATCTCAGGTGTGATTCTCATTTTGACATCTCCTCTCTCAATACGCCAGAATCCTGGCCGGATTGTCATACACCATCCGGTCGATGTCCTCGGCGTCGATAATATCCATCATTTCATACAGCTTGGGGATTGCGTTCACTGAAAAGCCAGTGAAGCCGGTGTAGCCGAAGCTTGCGCTATACATCTGCTGGGCGGTGACAAGCTGAGTCATATCCGTGATGGTATGCTCGTGCATGGTGGTATAGCCCAGCTCCGAGGGGTCTATGTCACCGCGAACGGTATTTATTTTCATTTTGATTCTCCTTACACAATAATAGAAAACGCCTCCCGTCACGATTTGTGGCGGGAGGCGCGAGTCACTCCGCCGAGCGAAGCTTATCAGCCGATGTTGGCGGCTTCGAGCTCGGCGTAGAATGCCTCGCGGACATCCTTGGGGCACTTGGTCTGGGGGAAGGCTAAGAGAGCCTGGCAGGCCATGCCTATTGCGGCGGCCACTCTGGGGTCGTCCTTGTCCATTGTGGGGATGTGCTTTTGCAGGAGCGCGTACGCCTCCGCGTTGCCAAAAATCTCTGACATCTTTGATTTGCGATTCAGTGCCATTGTTGTTTCCTCCTAATAATTTTATTGTTTATTTGAATGGCCGGGGCTTTGCAGGAATACATAATTTCTTGCAGCAGCAAACTATTTCAGGATATTTTCACAACGCCCCCTCGGATTAACTCAGTATTCGGATTTGGTGACAGCTAGGCTAGACTTCGTGTAATAGACGCCCTTGAGAAGCTCGCCCGGAACCCGCTCCCGCAGCTCCTCGACGGTCCATGCGCCGTCCGCCCATACGTCCTTGAACACCATGTTGTACTTGTCCATGTTTGTCCACAGCGAAACCTCTCCGTCAGCGCCGATTTTGACTACCAAGCCGGTGGCGTTGAACTCTTCGGTGCACAGATAGCCAAGAGCGGGAATCATACGGTCAGGTGGATATTTCTGGGCGATAGGGGCACCCTCTTCAATATCCTCCACCTCATAGCCCTCGGCGCGGTACTCGGCCAGCATGTTGAACCAGCTTCGGGTGCCGGCGTTGGGGGTGTAGGCGTTAACCGAGATGCCGTCCTCGGACAGATCCTGTGAAACTCCCCGAGCAAAGGCGGCAACTCCGCCGCAGGCCGCCGAGTACCCGCACATGCCTTCTAGGCCCACCTGAGCTTCGGATGAGGCCAGTAGAATGCGTCCGTAACCCTGCTTTTTCATGTAAGGCAGCGCGTAGTACATGAGATAGAAGGACGAGTCAAGCTTGGATCTGACGCAGACGTCCCAGTTCTCCGGCTTCATGTCCTTGACGTTGCCAGTCCAGGTGGCGGCAGCGTTGTTGACTAAAATATCAATCCTGCCCCACTTGGAGACGGCGGCGTCAATGAGCTTCTTGCAGTCGTCAAGCTTTGTTATGTCGGCGTACACGGGGATTGCCTCGCCACCGGCGGCTATAACCGTGGGATCGGCGTTGACGGATGCGGCCGCTGATTCGGCGTCTCCGATGATTGCCGCGAGCTTTGCCTGGTCGTCCTCGTTAAGATCCACGATTTTGCCGTCATGAGCCTGCATGGACGAGCCTTTTTTGCGATTGTTGGTCACGACCTTGCAGCCCTCTGAGGCCAGCCATATAGCCAGATCCTTGCCAATGCCTTGGCCGGAGCCGGTGATAATTGCCACGCGACCCTTGAATAAATCTCCCATAGGTGAAGTTCACTCCTTTTCACGTTTTCTCAATGGTACAATCCCGCCGCTCTTGTGTAAATCCTACAAGGTGTAGGATTCTGGAGGGCAAATATTCGTCACCTGTAGGGTTTTTGAAATCTGACGCGGCATTTCTTGACCTTGTATTTATTTCGCTGTATAATTACAGATAAAATGAGGGGTGATCTGTACAATGTACATAAATGCTAACATCCTGTACGGTATTTTGAAAGAGAAATACGAGCTGCGGCGCTACGGGCACGGCGTTGGTGATCGGCTCTTGTCCCTCCCGGCCTTCTACGAGCGGGGGGAGGCCCTCGCCGCCGGCAAGGTCTACATTGCGCGGGTTCACGACCTGCCCCCCTCGCCGGAGGAGCCGTGCTTGTTTGTCTGCATCGGCAGAAGCCCCACCAATATATGGAGCAGCTGGCGGGGTGAGGTTCTCTATGTCGCTGACAGTAGCGCCGACATATTGGCGGTGTTTAACGCCGTCCAGGAGATATTTGAGAAAATTATCGTCTGGGAGTGCAATATGCAGGCTCTGCTGGAGGATAATGGCGACCTTGAGGCGATGATTTACGCCAGCATCCCTGTGTTCGAAAACAGGCTGACGGTCACAGACTACGACTTGCGGGTGCTGGCCCGCTGCGCCGTCGTCGAGATTTCTGGCCGCAGGGAGATCCGTATGGACAACTCCTATGAGCGCGTCCCCGATGAGAAAACCGCGCAATTTCAAGGCGTACACCAGCGGAACCGAAAGAACCGGGAGCCCTTCATCTACACCGAGGACGGGATTGACCAGTACTGTATCAACCTCTTTCTGCGCGACGAGTATGTGGGTGCCTGCTCATTAATGGAGGATTACAGGCCGGTTCGGGAGAGTGATTATATTTTGTTCGGGCGCTTCGCCGGATACATACGCAGTGCGCTGACCATGCAATCTCAGGCTCTCAGCAGCCAGTTCGTGACCCTCAAGACGATTTTCTCCGAGCTTCTGCAATCCCTGCCGGTGAGCAAGAGCGATTTAGACCGCGCCCTGAAACGTGAGGACAAGGCGAGTCCCTGGATCTGCATCGTTATTCGCAGCGCGAACAAGGGAAAGACCCTCCCTGAGGGCTATCTGTGTGTGGCGCTTGAGGATATGCTGCCGGACTGCGCCGCTCTCGCCCATGAGGGTGTATTGGTGGCGTTCTGCAGGCTCAATGAAAACACAAATACTTTAATCAATTTATGTGATATGTTGGAGCCATATCTTAAAGACATGAACTTCCTATCAGGTGTTAGCGCACCGTTTTACGATGTTTTTAAGGCGAGAAGCCACTTCCTCCAAGCGGAGTGCGCGCTGGAGACAGGCTTTAAGCAGGCGCAGGATAAGGTGATTTATAAATTTGAGGATTACGTTTTGACCTATATGATACTGCACTGCGCGGGGCAGTTTGAGCCGGAGATGGTTCTCCCCCCAGGACTTCAAAGGCTCCGTAACTACAATAGCGTCGGCGTGGATTATTGGGACACTCTCAGGCGATATCTGGACAATGAGAGCAACGCCTCACAGACGGCAAAGGAGCTATTCCTCCACAGAAGTTCACTGCTGCCAAGGCTTGAGAAAATCAAGACCTTTGTGGATCTGGATACCCCCGAACAAAGGCTCTACCTGCGAATGTGCATACATTTATGCGATTTGATGGAATCTAATTGAAAGCGCGCCGCCTCAAAATGAAGGCAGAGGCGGCGCTTTTTTCTATTTCTGCAGAAAGCAAAGGCTTGGCGCAACGACGGCATCCACGTCCCAGTCAATGTTCACATGCTCACCAGGCTCCGCAGAGCCGGCCTTGACGAGGGCGAAGCCGACCCACTTGCCTATGGTGAAACCGTAGGTGAACTTCGTCACTCTGCCGATCTGCTCACCGTTCTTGGATACACAGCCACCATAAGGGCCGCCATGTACTTTTGTAAAGGGCTCGTCAACGGTAATGCCAACCAGCTTCTGCTTGGGCGGCTGAGCCTTTGCCTCATCGGCGGCCACTTTGCCAAGGAAATCTTCCTTGGACCAGTCGATTGTCCAGTCCATTCCGGTCTCAAAGGGCGTCGCCTCATCTATGTCCGTAACGAGAACGAATCCAGCTTCGGTCGCCAGGGTATAGGCCTCAACATCAAACTCATCCACCTTTTTTGCGCCGAAGCGCGGCGACGCTTTTTCTAAAACGGCCTCGATTGCAGGGGCGTCTGCCACAGCGCAGTAAATCTCATAGCCGCTCTCCCCGGTATAGCCGGCCTTTGCAATCTTCACCTCCACATCGCCGATCTTATCGCTTACAATCTGGAAGCGCTTGAGCTGTGTCAAATCCGTGCTCACCAGAGACTGAACCATATCGTGGGCATTGGGTCCTTGAACGGCATACATATCCATTTCCCTGGTGATTTTGCGGAAAGCCGCGTCCAGACCATCGCTGTACTCCTCCAGCATTTTCAGGGTGCGAGGGCAATGGAGGGTGGAAACCCAGTACTTCTCCTCGTCAACACGGAAAATGACGCAATCATCTTGGGGAATCCCTTCCTCCGTCAGCATCATTGTGTACCGTCCCCGGGTAGGGGCAAGCTTGGCAATATTAGAGACATAGATCCGATCCAGAAGCTGGCAGGCGTCCGGTCCGGTTACTTCAACAAGATGGTGCGTGAAGTAATACCAGCCGGCGGCGCTGCGGACAATTTCATGTTGCTCCCTGCAGTTCACATCTGTATTCAGCAATAACATGTTATTTGCCCTCCTTTGTGCCTTCATAGTTGTTTACGCCCAGGTTAGGCTTTTGTCTTCGCCAGCCGATAGGACGCTGCGAAATTATGTAGCGGATTTTATTGTTGTCGTAGTCCTCCTCCATATCGACGGACCATTTAGCGCCCACCAAGGTCTTGACATTACCATCAAAGATATACTGATACATCTGGTTGAGCTCGGGGTACATACCCATCATATCCCATTTAGTCATATCACCTTCGATAACGGTTTTCTTCGCGTCGAATTCGGTAAAGGAATACTCCATGTCACGAGCCTGGAAGCACATGGAAATCCACGCACCCATTACACGGGCATCATCAACATCGGCAGGAACGTCCATCCACTCACGAGTAGCCTTCCGGGTCTGCCAGTCGGCAAACTGGAACTTGCCGCAGGCCTCGAAGAGAGCCGGACATACCAGATCCCACAGCGTGCACTCTTCGTTCGTCATCTCGTTGCGGTACAGGTCAATAGCGTTATAGGCGTAGGCGATAGGATAGCCGGTTATGACGTCCTGATAAAGCTCGCCGGCAGTCCAGCGCGCACCGGTGGGGGACTCGAAGTAGCCCTTATCGACAAACTCGGGATAGGGCTTACGCGGCCAGGGCTTAGGTCTTGACTGAGCCACCGCAGGACCCCAAACCTCCCACTCACGCTGACCTTCGTCAAACTGATCCTCAGCATTACTGTTAACATGTTTACCGTATTTTCGTTTGGTCTCCTGGATGGCCAGACAGTAGTCGTCTCCCATGCCAATACGTTCGGGATCCATTGCGTTGAGCGGGCATCCAGCCAGGCCATAGCAGAAATGAGCGCCACCGCCCAAGGATAGGTCACATGCCTCAGGACCGGCAATGTCGTAATCACAAACATGGATTTCTTTTTCAAACCTGTCATTGGTTGTGTACCAGATTTTGCCGGAAATCAGGTTCATGGTATCGCCCTTGTCAGCGTAGATAGCTGCACGAATCTGGCCATCCTTCAGAAACGGCGGGACATCAAAGCGATCCTCAAAGGGTTCAATCTGTCCGGAGGCCGGGTCCCAGCAGCCATCCATGAACGCCCCCCAGTTGTCCGACAGCAGAGTCTGCAGCCTGTTGTAATCGGGAAAGACGATGCGTAGCGCGTGGAATGCCGCGACAGAGAACTCTGCACCCAAGCGGTGCGTAAATTTGTAGGTCTCGTAGAAATTTTTGATAGCTCCCCATGGTGACGACATGCCACGGTAGAGCCTCATGCCGCTATCCGTATCTCTCAGATTTACATCTGAAACATTGTACGGATAACACTTTTTGGCATCCTTCACTTTTGCTTCTTTTGCCATTAATCGTGTCCTCCTTATTTGTACCTGTTTATATGTATCGGCACCTTATGCTTTTTTCATATTAACTGTGTAATACAAACTCGGCAATCCGCATTTTGTCGGGTTTTTAGCGGCCAAAATGCGGCAAAGCGCGGGCTTTAAGCCCGCCGTACAAAAGTGACGTCACAATCGGATCCTGAAACAATGCGCTTGTTAAATGAAAATAATGGTGGTATACTAAGAACTGTATTTAAAATGAGAGAAGGTAATGGAAAAACGATCCAGAACCTATATAAATCAGTCTAGCAGCGAAATGCAATATAAATTATTCCGTCCAGCTCCGCTGCAGAAAGTGCTCCTGCAGGAGATGGATTCTGATTTCTATCCTCACAGATTGAAGGCACACAGGCAACCTTAGATGATATTCTGGATCCGGGAGTGGAAGAGAACCAAAATAGGTGGAGCCCATTACCCTGGATATCGAATTAAGCGTTGAACTTAGAGGTTGGTATCACCTGTACGAGAAACGCCTGGTGCAAAGCGAGTCCGGCCATCGCTTTTATCTGAACTCCCATGGCGTAAAATGGCTGGCGTTTGAGGATTGCTTCTGTGCGGAGGATGACTCTGGATAAACCGGAATTTAGTTGAAAGGATGAAGATTATGGCAGCCATATTGATGATGAATGTACCTTATGCAGGGCATACCAACCCAACACTGCCATTAGCAGAAGCACTGGTGCAGCATGGGCATAAGGTATCTTACATTAATGCGGAGGAGTTCCGTAATAAAATAGAATGTACAGGCGCCGAATTTATACCGTATACAAATTACCCGGTTTCACCAACCGAGCAGCAGAAAAAAACAAGGTGCTTTCGTGCGGCCTTTGATACGGCAATCAGCTTAGAACAGAAATATGATTTGTTGATTTATGAGATGTTTTTCTATCCGGGGATTAAGATTGCGGAAATCCTGGGAATCCCATGTGTGCGTCAGTTTTCCCAGCCCGCGTGGAATCAGAAGACAGTTTCCAATGCCACATGGTTCTTTAAAATGTCTTGTGCGTTGATTGATCTTCAGGTAATGGGGAAGAAAAATGCGGAATATATGGCGTTGACCAAGAGAACGCTTATTGATGCCGTACTTCATGACAAACCATCATTTAATATTGTGTATGTTCCACAGGTATTTCAAGCAGACAGAGAATCTTTCGGTACGGATTATATGTTCACTGCTCCTATAGGTAAAAGCGATCCCGCATCACAAAAAATACCGTATGAAGAGATGAAACCGCCAATTGTATATATCTCTTTGGGGAGCATTATCAGCAACAAAGGGTTTTGCAAAGAATGCATCCGTGCTTTTGGAGGCAAAGAGATGTCGGTTATTCTCAATACAGGCAGGATTCATCCTAAGACCCTTGGCAAAATACCGGATAATATTTATGCCTATTCGTTTGTGCCGCAGATTGAAGTATTGCAGCATGCTGATGTTTTTCTGACACATTGCGGAATGAACAGTGTGAATGAGGCAATGAGCTTTGGGGTACCGATGGTCGCAATGCCGTTCATAAACGATCAAATATCAAATGCCAAGCGGGTCGTAGCGCTTGAAATTGGGAAAAGAGTACGTTCGTTCCCAAGCAGCGGCAGGCAATTATATAAAACTGTAACGGATGTGTGCAGAGATAAACACATACAAAACCGCAGTGCAGAGGTGCAGAGTATGCTAAAAAGTGAGGCGACTTTGGAAGAAGCCGTCAGACGGATTGAAGAAATACTGAATTAGCAAATTCGAATTAGAGAAATAGCTTATTGCGTGATAAGGCTAACGTAGATATGAGAGAAGGGAAGAAACTGTTATGACGGATAAATGCCGGACGATTCTTAGTATTTAAAATTGTGATTGCGAACTGTTTAAAAACGAAAGGAACGCAAAAGAAATTATTGACCGATTTCATGACCTTTTATCACAAGGAGAATATTAGCAGGGAGGTAAAAGAATGGCTATAGAAAATCAATATGTATCGGATGTTGAAGGAATATTATCGCACAGGTATGATAACGGAGCCGACTATTGGACTACACCGGATAAACGGTTACTAAAGGGCTCCCCCTTCTCAGCCTATAACAGCGCAAGGATGCTTTTAGAATTGGGTATGGAACCGACAGATCCAATACTTAAAGAAGTGTCAGAGTTATTCTTTAGCACTTGGAAAGAAGATGGCCGCTTTAAGCTATATCCCAAAGGTGGTATTCTACCATGCCATACAGCCCTTGCAGCATCTTTGCTCTGTAATTTGGGGTATCAATCCGATAAAAGAATACAAAAAACATTTCAGTACTTTCTTGAAACGCCGTACACAGACGGAGGATGGCGATGCAAGAAATTTTCCTTTGGGCGCGGACCGGAAACAGAGTATTCAAACCCATTTCCAACGCTTTCTATTTTAGATTCGTTCCGGTTTAGTAATTATCTTAATGCGGAACCATCGCTTGACAAGGCGGTAGAATTTTTATTGGAACATTGGGTAATCAGAAAACCCATAGGCCCCTGCCATTATGGAATGGGTACATTGTTTATGCAAGTAGAGTATCCTTTTAAAGAATATAACCTGTTTCCATATGTTTATGTCCTATCGTTCTACGACCGTGCGAAGGATGACAAGCGGTTTCTGGAAGCCTTCGAAGCATTGAAATCCAAACTCGTAGACGGAATGATTGTTATTGAGCGCGTCGTACCCAAACTGGCAAAGCTCCCTTTCTGTAAAAAGGGTGAACCGAATGCCCTGGCCACAAAGCGCTATCATGAGATATTAAGGAACCTTGGCCGATGAGGTATACGAGGATTTGCGTGTTAAAGACTATTGCCACATGCCCACCGCAAAAGACTAGACATTGGGTGAAATGCAAAATGATATGGAAGAGAAGGAAGTGTCTATATGGTAATCGACATTAAAACGCCTCGACTCATATTGAGACGATGGGAGAAAACGGATCTTGACAGCTTTGCTAAAATGAACGCTGACCCAAAGGTTATGCGGCATTTCCCTGGAGCTTACAGCGAAGAGCATACAAAACAGTTTTATGATATTATCC